>Ga0222718_10000727_pt1 | contig 33830 bp, 52 predicted proteins | sample C33_27DmetaG_FD_165045 | JGI IMG/M metagenome (GOLD analysis project Ga0222718, IMG submission 165045) | Estuarine water microbial communities from San Francisco Bay, California, United States - C33_27D | ecosystem: Environmental > Aquatic > Marine > Unclassified | place: USA: California...
GGTCATCCGAAGGCGCGTGATTTCGCTAGCGCCAGGGGGCAACAGCTCTAAAGCCTTGCGGCGCAAGGGGTCTCGCCAGTGGGCAAAAGAGACTAGGGGCAAGACAGTTTAGTGGAGTTTAGAGAGAGTTAAGTTAGGCCTAGTTTCACTTAACTCAGTGTTGATTACGTTCGCTGAGATGGCGACGCTGAAGGGTTGTACGAAGGCAGCTGTTACTCACGCGAGCAAGAGTCGGATTGCTGCTGCTGTAGTTGAGCAGGACGGGAAGCGGTGGTTGGACCGGGATATGGCGTTGGAGCTATGGAACCGGAACACGCTGAAGAACAACAACGCGAAGGTGAGCGAGGCGGATCCGATTGAGCCGGTGCCGCGTGATGCGAGGGAATTGAAGCGTCGGGTGAATGGGCTGCCTGATGACGCGATCCCTGATCTCAACGAGAGTCGCGCGAGACGCGAGCATTATCAAGCGGAGCTGGCGAAGCTTCAGGTGACGCAGCAGCGGGGCGAGCTGGTCCCTGTTGATCAGGTGAAGAAAGAAGCGTTCGCTATGGGGCGAAGCGTGCGGGAAGCGTTGGCCAACCTTGCTGATCGGTTGAGTCATCAGCTAGCGGGCGAAACGGACCCGGCAAGAATCCATCAGGTGCTGAGCGATGAGCATCGCGCTGCGCTTGTGGAGTTGGCTGATGGTTAATCCTTGGCGCGCTGGGTTCCTTGAGGGGTTGCGGCCTGAGGAACAGTTGACCGTTTCAGAGTGGGCTGATAAGTACCGCAAGCTCAGCAGTAAGGCGAGTGCCGAGCCTGGGCCTTGGCGTACTTCCCGGACGCCTTACTTGCGCGAGCCAATGGACTGCTTAAGCAGCAGCAGCCCAGTGCAACGGGTCGTTATGCAGTTTGCGGCCCAGACAGGGAAATCTGAAAGTGGAATGAACTGGCTCGCGTACATCATTCATCACGCGCCTGGCCCTTGTTTGGCAGTGCAGCCGACTGTGGATATGTGTAAGCGGTTGAGCAAGCAGCGTCTTGAGTCGATGATTACCGAAACCCCGTGTCTGTCCGAAAGAATTGCGCCGGCAAGAGCCAGGGACTCAGGCAACACGATGACTAGCAAAGAATTTCCGGGAGGGATTCTGCTGTTGACCGGGGCCAACTCCGCAACGGGTTTGCGCTCGGCGCCGTGTCGTTATCTCTTTATGGATGAGATCGACGCTTTCCCGTCTGATGTGGATGGCGAGGGCGACCCGGTATCGCTGGCAGAACGACGGACGACGACGTTCGCCAGGCGCAAGATCCTGCTGACCAGCACGCCAACGGTCAAAGATTTCAGCCGTATTGAGGCGGAATATCTCCGTTCAGATCAAAGGCGCTTCTTTGTCCCGTGTCCTGCTTGTGGGGTGATGGAGTGGCTGAAGTGGCCGCAGATCAAGTGGGAAAAGGACAGGCCCAGTACGGCGGTCTATCAGTGCGAGCACTGCGGCGAGCGTTTTGAAGAGCTGCACAAGCCGCGGATGTTGTCAGAAGGCGAGTGGCGCGCGACAGCACCTAGCGACGGCAAGACGGCTGGCTTCCACTTGTCTGGCTTGTATAGCCCGCTGGGATGGTGCAGCTGGGAGCAGCTAGTTGACGATTTCCTGCGGGCCAAGGGCGATGCCCCGGCGCTTAAGTCCTGGGTCAACACCCGTCTCGCTGAGACATTCGCTGAGGACTACGCCGCGGCCGTTAGCGCTGATGGCCTGATGTCTAAGCGTTTGCCGTATGAATCCGGCACATGCCCTGAGGGCGTTGTGCTGCTGACAAGTGGCGTTGACGTTCAGGACAACCGCTTGGCCGTGAGCGTATGGGGCTGGGGTGAAGGCGAAACCGGATTCCTGATCTGGCATCAGGAGCTGATGGGCGACCCGACCCAAAGCGAGGTCTGGGGCCAGCTCGATCAGGTGCTAGCGACGAAGTGGCCAACGGCGAGCGGCAAAGAGCTAACGATCAGGCAAATGGCGATTGACTCCGGCGGTCACTGCACCCATGAGGTCTACCGCTACGTCCGTGAGCGTTTGCCGCAAGGCGTGGTAGCGATCAAGGGCTCTAGCCGAAGGAATAGCGCTGCTGTCGGCAAGGGCAGCAAGGTAGACATCAACTGGCGCGGAAAGAGCATCAAAAAGGGCGTCACCTTGTACCTGCTCGGTACAGACACGATCAAGACCACCTTGTTTGGCCGGCTGCGTCATAACGAGGGTGCCGGCAGCCTGAATTTCGGCATGGCTGCAGACGATGAGTATTTCCGGCAGCTCACCAGCGAACGTCAGGCCTTGCGGTATCACAAGGGCTTTCAGATTCGAGAGTATGTCAAAAAGGCAGGCGATCGAAACGAAGCGCTTGATTGTGCCGTCTACGGCTATGCCGCGTTGCTGTTGTTTAGCCGTCGCATGAACCCAGGGACGATGTGGGAACAACTCAGGCAGGAACTGGAGAGCGGAAAGAAGGCGGCGCTAAAATCCAAAAAGAAGCCGCCAGCTGCGGCCAGCAGTTTCGTTCGTAACTGGTAGCCGTGAACATCCCAAGCAAGATCAGAGCCGGCGACACAATCCAATGGCGGGATGTTGCAGGGCTTGACAATCTTGGCAATACGGTTGGCAGCTCTGATTACACGCTGACCTATTACCTGCGGACGAATACGGCATCAGAGGGACACTCTGTAGCTGGGTCTGCATACGGGAGCGAAGACTGGGAGTTTTCGATCTCAGCGACTGACTCTGCTGCGTTTGATGCTGGCGATTGGTATTGGACCGCAGTTGCTACCAAGACCGGCAGCACGATCACACTCGGCGCTGGACAACTTGAGGTTTTAGCTGCTCTCACCTACACCGGAACGCCTGCAGCGTTTGATGGTCGCACTCAGATTGAGAAGGACCTGGACGCCGTACAAGCGGCCATCAGGACGATTCTTGACGGTGGTGCAGTTAAGGAATACGCGATCGGCAATCGCAACCTTAAAAAGTACGATCTGCCCGATCTCTTAGCGTTGGAAACGAAGCTAAAAGCCGAGCGGAATCGAGAGCGTAAAGCCGAGATGATCGCCAACGGCCTTGGTAATCCGTTCAACGTCTTCGTGAGGTTCTGATGGGCGTCCGTTCTGCTATCCGCGAGCTGTTCCGTCCTGAGGGCCCCAAGCAGCGTCGCCGCGCTTATGCCGGCGCAAGGTTCAACCGTCTGACTAGCGATTGGGTCACTACGGGCACCAGCGCTGATTCTGAGATCAAGAGCAGCTTCAAGGCGCTGCGCAATCGGGCGCGTCAGTTATGCCGCGATAACGACTATGCCCGGCAAGCCTTGCGGGCGATTGAGAACAACGTCATCGGCCAAGGCATTAAGCATCAGGGCCAAGTGCGGATGCAACGCGGCGGGCGTTTAGACGAGGCCATTAACGCGCAGATCCATCAGGAGTGGATGCGCTGGAGTCATAAGAGCAGCTGCGATGTCAGCGGCCTGCTCAGCTTTCACGACATGGAGCGGCTGCTAGTTCGCAGCCTTGCTGAGTCGGGCGAGGTCTTCATTCGCATCATCCGGCGGCCCTTTGGCGATAGCCGCGTTCCGTTCGCCCTGCAGGTGCTGGAATCGGATTATCTGATCGACGATGACCAGCCGCGTGCTGCTGAAGGCAACACGGTTCGGATGGGTATTGAGGTCAATGAGTACCTAAGACCCCAGGCTTACCACTTCTACGCAAACCACCCCGGTGATGTTTATGCCGGGCACCCGAGTAACGGCCGTCGCATTCGCGTGCCGGCTTCTGATGTCATCCATCTCTTCATCCCTGAGCGTCCAAGCCAAACCCGTGGCGTGACGTGGTTTGCTTCTGCCCTGACCCGGCTGCACATGCTGCAGGGCTATGAAGAGGCAGAGGTGGTGCGGGCCCGCGCTAGCAGCGCCCTAATGGGCTTCATTACGTCACCTGAGGGTGAGCTGGTAGGCGATGAGGTCTATGAAGGCGAGCGCGTGAGCGACTTTCAACCTGGGGTTTTCAAATATCTGGACCCCGGCCAAGCGGTGCAGGTGCCTGACCTGAATGCCCCTGACGGTCAGCTTGAGCCCTTCACCCGCTCCATGCTGCGAGCTGTTGCGGCTGGCGTAGGTGTCTCATTTGAGTCGATTTCTAAGAACTTCAGCGAGGCCAACTACAGCAGCAGCCGCCTGAGCCTGCTGGAAGAGCGCGACACCTACCGCGTGCTTCAGCGCTTCATGATCGAAAACTTCCATCAGGTCGTCTTTGACGCTTGGCTAGAGATGGCAGTTTTGAGCGGCACGTTGAGCCTGCCTGGCTACGACAGCAACCCTGATCGCTACCGCGCTAGCCGCTGGGTTGCTCGCAGCTGGGAATGGGTTGATCCCCTTAAGGAAGTTGAGGCCTACAAAACTGCAGTGCGCTGCGGCTTTAAGACCCTTGGCCAAGTGATCGCTGAGCAGGGTGGCGACCTAGACGACGTGATGGTGATGCGTCAGCAAGAGCTGGCCATGCTCGACGAATACAACATCATCACGGACACCGATCCGAGCGAAGTCACCGACGGCGGCGCTAGCCAGGCCAAGCCTGCTGGCGTTGTTGATCCGTTCGGTGATACCCCGTCACCTATCCAAGAGGAGGGCTCGGAAGATGGCGACGATCAAGGGTGAAGAGATTGACCTGATACCTACTCAAGGCATGAGGGAAGAGGCTCAGCGTTATCGGGATTGGAAAGCAGAGGGCGAAGCGGGCGGCACTGAGGTTGCTGCTCGTCGCGCTACTCAGATCCTTTCAGGTGATGAGCTATCGCGTGACACCGTAATTGCAATGGCGGCATGGTTTGCACGCCATGAGGTTGACAAGCAAGGCGAAGGATTTAGCCCTGATGAGGATGGCTACCCGTCTGCAGGTCGCGTCGCTTGGGCTGCCTGGGGTGGCGATGCTGGGCAGAGTTGGGCCAATAGCAAGGCGGATAGAATCAAGGCATTAGAACAAAGAAGCTCCGTGGAATTAGGGCGCCCTTATCCGAACGAGCACGCCGCCAGGATTGAAGATCCTGAGCAATATGACTCGTTACGTCGAGAGAACGACGCGGGCGGCCCAGGTATTGATTTCATCTACGGAATCAAGGAAGGCGTGAGTGAAATTCAAGCCATCCGTTTCCGTAGTTCGGAGTACACCCCAGAAGAGGCACGGGCTTGGCTGGAAGAGCATGATTTCAGCCCTATCGAATTTGAGGAGGCAACAGGCGAAATGGCAGAACGTGCAGCACCTGATGCGCTGAGCACAGGAGATTTCGTTTCGTGGGATTCAAGCGGCGGCACTGCTCGCGGTCGGATTGAAGAGATCGAACGCGATGGCCAGATCAACGTTCCTGATTCTGACTTCGTGGTCAACGGTGACCCTGAGGATCCTGCGGCCCTGATCCGGGTTTATGCAGAAGGGGAAGAGGGCTGGGAGGCTACTGAGCGTCTGGTGGCTCACCGCTTCTCAACGCTGAACAAGATTGACGCTCTGCGCTGGCTTGAGGGCAAGAGCTACAAGCGTGCAGAGGTCACCAGCTTTGACGAAGTTGAAGATCGGACCTACGAATTTCCGTTTAGCTCTGAATATCCCGTTGCTCGTTACTTCGGGAACGAGATCCTTAGCCACGAGGCGAAGGCGGCTGATCTCAGCCGTTTGAATGATGGCGCTCCGCTGTTGTTCAACCACAACCCTGATCGAGTTATTGGGGTTGTTGAGCGGGCATACATCGACGGTAAAAAACGTCGGGGCTATGCCCGTGTGCGGTTCAGCCGCAATGAGTTCGCCCAAGAGATCTTGAGCGACGTTCGGGATGGCATTCTTCGGAATGTCTCCTTTGGCTATTCCATCAACAAAATGGAAGAGCGTGAAGGCGGCGACTTCGTCGCTACTTCATGGGCTCCCCATGAGGTTTCGGTCGTTTCAATTCCTGCTGACCCGGGAGTTGGGATTGGCCGTTCCTTGGAGCCCGAAACAGAGGCTGCCTCGGCAGCACCTACACCCGATCCCACTATTCCTTCAATGGAAAACACCACCCCTGATCTGGCAGTGGTGCGGGCCGAAGCCGCTGAGGCTGAGCGCTCCCGCATTGCTGACATCTCTTCCCTGACCGCTAAGCACGGCATGGAAGATCTGGGCCGTCAGCTGATCGAGTCTGGTCGTTCTATCGACGAGGCCCGCGCTGCGGTTCTTGACAAGCTGAACATCAAAGAGGAGCCCGTCACCATGTCGGCCGCTGAAATCGGTCTTTCCCAGCAAGAAGCTCGTAGCTTCTCGTTCCTGAAGGCCATTCGCCACCTGGCAAACCCTGCAGATCGCAACCTTCGCGAAGCTGCTGCTTTTGAAATCGAAGCCTCTCAGGCTGCTGCTGCCAAGTCTGGCCGTCAGCGTGGTTTTGCCATCCCCGTGGATGTCCTGACCCGTGACCTGAACGTTGGCACTGCCACCGCTGGTGGCAACCTGGTTGAAACCCAGCTGGACGCTGCCAACTTCATCGACCTGCTGCGTAACCAGTCCGCACTCGATCGTGCTGGCGCAACCGTGCTGACCGGCCTCTCTGGCCCGATCAACATCCCCCGCCAGTCCGGTGCTGCTACCGCTTACTGGGTTGCTGAGTCTGGCTCTCCCACCGAGTCCCAGCAGACCATCGACCAGGTCGCCCTCAGCCCCAAAACCTGCGGCGCCTTCACCGACTTCAGCCGTCAGCTGCTTATCCAGTCCTCCATCGACGTGGAGAACATGGTTCGCAACGACCTGGCTCGCGTCCTGGCTCTGGAAATCGACCGCGTCGGCCTGTACGGCACGGGTTCTTCCAACCAGCCCCAAGGTCTCAAGACCACCACTGGCGTGCTGACCGAAGACTTCGCCGCTGACACCCCGACCTTCTCTGAGGTTGTGGCCCTGGAAAGCGACGTGTCCGGCGCTAACGCTCTGATGGGTAACCCCGTCTACCTGATGAACGCTGCCATGGCTGGCAGCCTCAAGACCAAGGCCAAGGACACTGGCTCCGGTCTGTTCGTGATGGAGAACGGCGAGGTCAACGGCTATCAGGCCATCGTTTCCAACCAAGTGGAAAGCAACGATCTCTGGTTCGGCAACTTCGCTGACCTGATCATCGCTTACTTCAGCGGTCTGGACATCATGGTGGACCCCTACACCGGCAGCACCTCCGGCACCGTCCGGGTGGTTGCTCTGCAGGATGTTGACGTTGCTGCCCGCCACGGCGGTTCGTTCTCTCGCGGGAATAACACCCTCTGATCATGAAGATCGAGATCCGTAAGCAGGTAACGCTGGCGGGTCAGGTAGTTCGGATCGGGGAAGTCGTTGAGGCTTCCCCTTCCGACGCCGCGATCCTGATCGGCAGTAACTGCGCAGTTGTGGCACCTGAGAAGGTGCAGGAAAAGGCCCAAGATGTCGTTATTGACATCGCTGACCCCAAACCCAAGACAACCTCTCGCCGGAGGGCTAAATCATGACCATTCAGAACCTCGGGACTAAAACCGAAGTGCTGAGCCTGCTTGCCAACGATGTGGTCACCGCCACAGGCACTGGCTCTGCTGTTGACCTCGTTGACTACGAAGGCGATGTCGCCGTTGTGCTCGACGCTGAAGCCGGTGGTGGCAGCGTTACCTACGCGGTAAAGCTGACCGAATCCGACACCAGTGGCGGTTCTTATACCGACGTGAGCGGCGGTGCTTTCACCACCACTGACGCCAACACCGCATTGGTGGAAAAGATCAGCGTCAACACCAACGCCCTGAAGCGCTTTGTCAAAGTAAGCGTGACCGTGGCTGGTGGCACTGGCGCTGGCGCTGTCAGCGTTGTTGCCCTGGGCTCTAAGAAGTACGGCTGATTATGGCCATTACTGAGGATCTGGACATCTATTTGGCCGATTTCGGTGTTTCCTGCACTGCGGGCGACACTACGGCCAATGGGATCTTGGACATGCCCAGCCAAGTGATCAGCGATGGGATGGTTTTAACAACTGACTACACGCTGACCACCAGAGCCTCAAACTTTGGGGATCTCGTCAGCGGTGATTCAATCACCGTTGACGGGAACTCCTACACCGTCCGGGAGACTCTCCTGATTGATGACGGCAGATTTGTTCAAATTGCATTGCAGCGGACATGAGCCACACCATCGTGGGCGGCAATGCTGATCGCCCTGCAAATATCCACCATTTCGACACCATCACCAACACGGGCACCTCAGAAACCCTTGAGATTGATGGCGTTGTTATCACGACTGTTGACCGCATTGCTGGCGGCCAAGTGACCTACCAGCTGCAGGGCAGTCTGGATGGCACCAACTTTGGACCGCTGGATGACGCAAAGACAAAAGACATCGGCAATCACATTCACACCTATAACGGCTATGCGCTTCGTTACTTACGGCTGGTTGTGACGGCTAGCGCTGCTGACCGTACCCTTGACGTGAGCATCTGCTGCGACTCATGACGACAGTACGCGAGAACATAATTGAAGACATCATTAGCAGCCTTGCGGGGACGACTAACGTCAGCACCCGCATCTTTCGCAGTCGGGTTGTTGCGCTAACCCGCGGTCAAACGCCTGCTCTGATCGTTGAACCCATCAGCGACACACCAGAGCAAAACACCAGCCTTCCTACCCTTGACTGGTCGCTGCTTGTGCGGGTCAGCGTGATTGTCCGCGGTGATGAGCCTGACGAGATTGCAGATCCGATCGTTGAAAGCCTCCACGCCAAAATCATGGCTGACCTGACCCTTGGCGGTCACGCGATCGACGTTCAACCTCAGACCGTCAACTTTGAAATGGTGGATGCTGACCAGCCTGCAGGCGTTATCAGTTGCGATTACTTGGTTCGCTATAGAACTGAGCTAGATGATTTGACGACAACGCCGTAGCTACGATGGTGGGTGACGATTACCGGCAAGCGAAAGCTGTTCAGCGGACCGAGCCGGCGCAACCCACTACCCCGGAAATTGAGGTTGTAACCGATGACTCTGCGGACTAGCCAGCGACTTTTGCTCGCTGAAATCGAGAGCAGCTACGCAACAGACCCAACGCCTACCGGCGCTGATAACGCGATCTTGGTTCGCAGCTTGGAAATCACTCCGATTCAATCGGATGTGGTTGAGCGCGAACTGGTTCGCGGTTTCATGGGCAACTTTGAGGCCCTGCTGGCTTTCCAGCGCGTTGAGATCAGCTTTGAGGTTGAGCTGGCAGGTTCGGGAACTGCTGGCACTGCCCCTGCTTGGGATCCCCTGATTCGCGCTTGTGGCTGCAGCGTCGCCACGGTTGCTGACACCTCGGTTACTTATGCGCCGCGTTCTGAATCGTTTGAATCAGCAACGCTCTACTACTTCACCGATGGCGTTCGCCACAAGGTGACTGGCGCTCGCGGTTCGTTCTCGATCAGCGCTGAGGTTGGAGCGATCCCCACGCTGAGCTTCTCAATGGTGGGCATCTATAACGCACCCGACGACAGCGCCAACCCGACGCCCACCTATCAGAACCAAGCCAAGCCGGTGCTGTTCAAGAACGGCAATACCACCAGCCAACAGCTGTTCAGCTTCGCCGGTGCGGTTCAGTCGTTCAGCTTTGATCTGAACGCAGCCACCGTCTACCGCGAGCTGGTGGGCGGCACTAAAGAAGTGCTCTACACCGATCGCAAGCCTTCTGGCAGCATCGTTGTGGAAGCTGAGCTGATGGCGACCCACAACTTCTTTACTGACATCACCGGCACCTCTACTGGAAACAACACCTTCCAGCACGGTCAAACCGGCGGCAACATCGTCACCTTCAGCGCTCCGCAAACGGACCTGACAAGCGCCAGCTATAGCGACAGTGACGGCATTCAGATGCTGAATCTGGATTACAACGCCACTCCCTCTGATTCTGGCAACGACGAGTTCTCGATTGCGCTGACTTAAGTTCCTGCTACGCTTGCGCCGATTAGCCACCTTTTATGGCATTCGTACTCAAGCAATCAGACACTTACAGTTGGCCTGTATCTTTTGACATCCCCGTTGACGGTGGCCGCCATCAGCGCGTCACCTTTGACGGGGTTTTCAAGCGTGTGAGCCAGAGCCGTTTGCGCGAGATCGGCCAGCTGATTCAGGAAGATCAGCTAACTGAGGCTGAGCTGGTGTCTGAGATCCTGGTGGGCTGGTCTGGCATTACCGACGACGACGGCAAAGAAATGCCGTTCAGTCAGAAGGCCCTGGCCCAGCTGTTAGACGTGCCGATGCTCGCCGGTGCGATTGCTGCTACCTACTTGGAGAGCCATCAAGGGGCTAAGCGAAAAAACTGACAGAGGCCGCTGAGTATTGGGCCAAAGGCACTGAAGACACTTCAGAGCTAATGGCCGATGCCGCGGCCTTTGGCATTGCTTTGCCAATACCTGAAGGGCCTGAAGACTTTGAGGTTTGGCAAGAGAACTGGGAAGCCGTAGAGATGTTCCTGCGGTGTCAAACGCAGTGGCGCACCTCTATGAGTGGGCTGCTGGGGTTGGATTATGGCGCGGTGCAATGGCTCTTTAGACTGTATGAAGTCAAAGACCCTCGCTCGCTTCTGGAGGATCTGCAGGTCATGGAGGGCGCGGTTATGCAGATTCTGAATAAGGAGCAGCAGAAGTGACCGCAAAGTTTGGCCTGTTAATCAACGCCAACGTCAAGGGCGAAAACAATATCAAGCGTCTTGGCAACTCCATGCAGGGAGTGCAAGGCAAGGTCAAGAACCTCAAGATGGCCGTTGGCGGCCTTAGCACTGCCTTTAAGGCTCTTGGCGCTGCTCTTGCTGTTGGCGCTATCGCCAACTTCGCTAAACGCACGATTGATCAGGCTGATGCTTTCGGCAAGCTGAGCACCCGGACTGGCATAGCAGCTAATGAGCTGCAAGCTTTTGTCAATGCTGGCAAGTTGGCGGATGTCTCTCAGAAGCAACTTGAGACAGGACTCAAAAGTTTTGCCCGTACCTCTTACGAAGCAAGCCAAGGCGTTAAAACCTATTCAGATGCTTATGCGGCCTTGGGCGTAGGCGTCAAGAAAGCAGACGGCAGTCTGAAGGCTTCTGACGATCTGCTTAAAGAGATTGCAGACAAGTTCAAAGATCTGCCGAATGGCCCTGAGAAGGCGGCCATTGCGATGCGCCTCTTTGGCAAGTCAGGCGCTGACATGATCACGCTGCTAAATGGTGGCAGCGAGGCACTAGAGCGCTTCAACTATGAAGTCAGCGACAACTTCTCACAAAATGCCGAGTATTTCAACGATCAGCTAACGATCCTCTCGATTCAGTTCGATGGGTTCAGAAAGCAGCTGCTAGATGCCTTGCTTCCTGCGCTGAACGTAATCATCGAAGTCTTCTCAGAGATGTTCGCAACTGAGAATGACTGGACAGCCCTTTTCAAGGTGATTGAGTACGGCATCAGGGGCATTGCTATTGTCATCAAGAGCCTCATTGATCTTGTCGATGAGATGGTTCGCAGCCTTGTCACAAGCTTCAGCGTTATCGGCAAGGTCCTGAGGGGTGACTTTACTGGCGCTTTTGATGAGGTAGTCAAGGCTTATCAGGGGGCCTTTGATCGGGCCAAGAAAAACAAAGAGCAATATGACCGGCTGCTCTATGGCACATCAGAAAAGGGCACTGATTACGGCGGCGGCGGCAGAAGCTTCTTTACCCCTGTTGCCCCGTCCGCAGGTCGCACAACTGCAACTAGGAAGACACCTGAGCAGAAGGCAGCTGAGGAATACCAGAAGCAGCTCAACCAAGTGGCTGAGGCTTCTAAGGCCTTTGTCAATGTCAGTTTTGAGGTTGTGGAAACTGTCAGAGAGCAGGCAACCGCATTTGATGGGGTCAAGGATGCAGCCAATGCTTATCTAGAGAGCGTTGGCACCTTGCGGGAAGGCGTTGCGACCCTTGCTGAAACAGCTTTTGGCGCGCTTGAGGATTCCTTGGTGAGCCTTGTAACGACAGGCAAAGCGAATTTTCAGGACTTCGCTCGCAGTGTTCTTGAGGCTACTGCTCGGATGATTGTCCAACAGTCCATCCTTGCGGGCGTCATGCAAATGATCAGAAGCTTGGGCGGCGGTGGTTCCCCCTTCCAAGCTGGGACGACTGGCATCAGCACAACCTACACCCCAGGCCCTGCGCCTAGTTATTTCACTAGCCCGCAATTCGGCGTTGCACCCTTTGCCAAGGGCGGCATTTTTGACAAGCCCACGATGTTCGCTTACGCCAACGGCGGCGTTGGGCGTTTTGGCCTGATGGGCGAGGCGGGCCCTGAAGCGATCATGCCCCTTAAGCGTGGCCCTGGTGGTCGTCTTGGCGTTGAGGCTTCTGCAGGCGTTGGAAATATCGTGGTGAATGTAGATGCCTCGGATTCGCAAGCACAGGGCGATTCGGCCCGTAGCAAGCGACTAGGCGAAGCGATTGGCGTTGCCGTCCGTCAAGAACTAATCAAGCAGAAACGCCCAGGAGGACTGCTCAGCTAATGGCCATTTTCCCAGACATCGCAGTTAGTTACGGGGCGCAGAAGAGCAGCGCACCTAAGACCCGGACAGTTCAGTTCGGTGATGGCTACCAACAGCGCCTGCTCTACGGCATCCCTAGCCACATGAACCCAAAAGAGTGGCAGCTCACTTGGGAGAACATCACAGAGACTGACTCTGACACCATTGAAACCTTCTTAGACGCAAGGGCAGAAGATTCGGCCAGCTTTGACTGGACGCCACCAGACGAAGCAACGTCGTACAAGTGGATATGTCCTGAGTGGCAAAAGCGCGTCGATTATCCGACTCGCGTTTCGATTAGCGCTCGCTTCGTGCAAGTCTTTGAGCCCTAATGGCCATCCCAGTCTCCGAGCTACAAAAGATCAACCCGAGCAGCATCGTTGAGCTGTTCGAGCTTGAGCTATCTACTGCTCTCCATGGCAGTGATACAACCTACCGCTTCCACGCTGGCAGTAATGACATAACGACCGGAGACAATCCTGGCGACATCATTTGGGACGGGAACGCCTACAGCAAGTTTCCGATTGAGGTTGAGGGTTTTGAGTACAACGCCGAGAGCGGCAGCCTGCCTCGGCCGACGATCGTCGTTGCAAACCTGCTCAGTAGCATCACCAGCATTTTGCTGAGCGTCAACAACACAACAGCAGGCAACGATCTAACCGGGGCCAAGCTGACCCGCATTCGCACTTTGGTGCGCTACATCGACGACGATAATTTCTCAAGCGGCAGCAATCCCTTTGGGACAGCTGACAGCACAACGAAGCTGCCTGATGAGATCTACTACGTTGCCCGCAAGGTCACCGAGAATCGCGATGTTGTCACCTTTGAGCTCGCGGCCGCGTTTGACTTGCAGGGCGTTAGGGCCCCAAAAAGACAATGCAATGCAAACCTCTGTCCTTGGATCTACAAGGGTTCAGAGTGCGGCTACAGCGGGACTGACTATTACGACGAGAACGACAATTCCACGATCATCACGGCAGAAGACAAGTGTGGCAAGCGCCTAAGTAGCTGTCGGATTCGCTTTGGCGAGACAGCTGAGTTACCTTTCGGTGGATTCCCTGGCATCGGTGCATTCAACGGATGAAGGCGACCGCTAAAGCGAAAGCACTGGAACACGCGAAAGCAGAAGACCCGCGTGAGTCATGCGGTTTGCTTGTCATCATCAAAGGGCGGGAGCGGTATTGGCCATGTAAAAACTTGGCTGAGACAAATGAGTTCTTTATCCTTGACCCAGTCGATTACGCCGCCGCGGAAGACAACGGTGAAGTTGTAGCGGTCATTCATAGCCATCCGGTTACCCCTCCTGTTGCAAGTGAAGCAGACCGGGTGGCGTGCGAAAAGTCTGGACTGCCTTGGTACATCGTCAACCCAAAGCTCGGCACTTGGGGCGAGTGTCACCCTGAGGGCTACAAGGCCCCATTGATCGGCCGCTCTTGGGTTTGGGGCGTTGCTGATTGCTGGACGCTCGTACGGGACTGGTACGCAGAGCAGGGGCTAGACCTCCCTGACTGGGAGCGGCCTACAACGCCTGATGAGTTCAACCAAAACCCGATGTTTGACGACTGCTGGCAAGAGGCTGGTTTTCGCCCTGTTGACATCAGCGAGATGCAGCCAGGAGATGCAATGCTGATGGCGATTGATTCAGGCAAGCTGAATCATGTTGGCGTCTACCTTGGCGACCAGATGGTGCTGCATCACCTAAGGGGCCGGCTTAGCTCTAGAGATCTGCTGGGAGAGTGGCTCTTAAAATGCACTGGTAAGGTGCTGCGCCATGAATCGAGAGGTTAAGCTCTACGGTCCTCTCGCCAAGTTCGTTGGGCAGCGTCAGTTTTTAGCGGAAATCAACAGCGCTGGCGAAGCGGTGCGGATGCTGCTGGCCAACTTCCCTGGCCTTGAGCGCCACATGGCCGACCAGCACTACAAGGTCATCGTTGACGGCTTTGAGTCTGATATTGACCAGATCCACTATCCAGCTAGCCAGACGATCAAGATCGTTCCTGTGATCGGCGGCGCTGGTGGCGCAGGGAAGATTATTGCCGGCGTTGCGTTAGTGGCTCTTGCTATTGCGCTGCCAGGTGCCGGCATGTTTGCTGGTGGTGCGATCGGTTTCGGGGCTACGTCAGCAACGCTAGGCGCTGGTCTGACTGCTTTGGCCGGCAATATCGGTTTGGCGCTGATCGTCGGCGGTGTTGCTCAGCTGCTATCGCCAACGCCTCAGCTGGCTCAGATCGGCCCTGCATCATCAACCCTTGGCGGCGGTGCAGGACGCAACACGACTACAGAGGGAACAGAGCTAGACCCGCAAGAGTCCTACAGCTTTAGCGGCATTCAGAACGTCTCAAAACAGGGCGTTCCGGTCCCTGTGGTCTATGGCGAAAGGATCGTGGGTTCAGTCGTCATCTCGGCCGGTATTGACGTGGATACCATCTGAACATGGCTGACAAAGAAAACAAGCAGATCATTGGTGGCGGCGGTGGCGGCGGTGGCGGCGGTGGCCAGACGGTCGTTCAACAGACGGTTGTTGTTCAGCAGTCAGCGCCACCAGCTACTAGGACGCCAACCCGCGAAGGCGACAACCTCGCTTCAACAGCTCACGCGAACATCCTTGACTTGCTGAGTGAGGGTGAGATTGAGGGTTTCCCTTCTGCGCGTGATTACACGAGGGGAACTGATAACTACAACTTGGCATTGCTCAAGGATGTCTTTTTGACTGATACGCCGGTTCTACGTTCTGGCGCTGATGTCACTGATCTGAGCGATGCAGACTATAACTTCAAGGGCGTCACGTTAAAGACGAGATACGGAACCAACGCGCAAACCTACATCGACGGGTTCGGCGCTACTGAAGACGTTCAAAGCGTCAACGTAGAAGTCACACAAGACACGCCTGTTACGCGGTCTATTACAGACACGAACGTTGATGCAGTCCGCGTCAGCATTGCGATTCCCAGGCTTGAGCGTGCAACGGCTCAGGGCGACGTGCTGGGCACAAGCGTCAGCATTGACATCCAGGTGCAATACAACGGCGGCGGCTTTAGCTCTGCCAAGACTGACACGATCAGCGGCCGCACTGTTGACAAGTATGAGCGGGATTATCTGATCACGCTTGACGGGGCTTTTCCTGTTGATATTCGGGTTGTTCGCACATCAGCAGACAGCACCGGGCAAGACGTTAGCCCGACGTTCTTCGCTGCTTACACGGAGCTGATCTATGAGAAGCTGCGCTATCCCAACAGCGCGCTTGCTGCAGTTCGCTTCCAAGCAGAGCAGTTCAACAGCATTCCTGCCCGGTCTTATCGGATCCGCGGAATTAAGGTCAAGATCCCAGACAACGCCACTGTTGACGCTGATACGGGACGCCTGACCTATAGCGGCACATGGACTGGCACCTTTGGAGCGGCGCAATGGACTACATGCCCGGCTTGGATTCTGTATGACTTGTTAATTAGCAAGCGCTATGGCTTTGGAGATCACATCGCTGAAGCCCAGCTAGACAAGTTCGCGTTTTACTCGGCTTCGGTCTATTCCAATGAGCTAGTTGACGATGGCACGGGCAACGACACTAAAGAGGCCCGCTTCAGCTGCAACGCGCTAATTCAAAACCAATACGAGGCATATAAGCTCGTCAATGACCTTTGCTCGGTAATGAGAGCGCAGCCGTTCTGGTCAACCGGCTCGCTGACGATTGCTCAAGACAAGCCGACAGACTCTAGTTATCTCTTCAATAGGGCGAACGTTGTTGAGCCTGGTTTCACCTATGCCGGTTCAGATCTCAAGACCCGTCACACGGTCGCAATCGTTAGCTATCTCGACCTAGAGACTCGCGAACAAAACTACGAAGTTGTAGAAGACCGCGACGCGATCGAGAAATATGGCTGGGTTGCCACTCAGGTCAAGGCGTTCGCTTGCACGTCACGAGGTCAGGCCAACAGGCTTGGGCAATGGATTCTCTTTTCTGAACAGAACGAGACTGACGTTGTCACCTTCACAACTTCAATCGACGCAGGCGTTCTGATTCGTCCTGGCGCTGTTGTTGACGTGCAGGATCCGGTGCGAGCTGGCGTCCGTTACGGCGGCCGGATTGCGAGCGCAACCACGACAGTGATCACGGTTGACGATGATACCGATCTCCCTGATTCGGGTGAGCTGTCGGTTCTGCTGTCAGATGGCAGCGTTGAGACTCAGACGATCGACAGCCGCGACGGCACGGCGATCACGGTAGATACCGCCTACTCATCAGCGCCGAACGCTAATAGCGTCTGGATCCTGCAAACCGACAGCATCCAAACTCAGCAATATCGAGTTCTCACTATTCAGGAGAAAGACAGCCACCTTTATGAGGTCACGGCTCTTAAATACAATTCCAGTAAGTACGACTACGTTGAGCGCGGTTTTGAGCTGTCATCGCGCAGCATCACTAACCTCAACCCTATCCCTGAGCCGCCGGACAACCCAAGCGCTAGCGAAAAGTTCTACGCCGTAGACAATAAAGCCAAGGTCAAGATCATCTTGAGCTGGGAAGCTAAAAAAGGCGTTCCTCAGTACAAGGTGCGCTATAGGGCAGATAACGACAACTGGAACTCAGTTACGATCACGCGCCCAGACGTTGAGATTCTCGACACCCGCGCCGCAAAGTACACGTTTGAGATCTATAGCATCAACGCGCTAGGTCGCCAGTCAACCAATTTCACCAACTTTGAGTTCAACGCAGTTGGCAAAACTGCTGTCCCTGGTGATGTCCAGAATCTGCAATTCGAAGCCACCAGCGACAAAGAAGGAACGCTGAAATGGGATGAGACTGTTGATCTTGATGTCAAGCACGGCGGCAAGGTCTACATCCGCCATAACAGCCTCACCGATGGCAGCGCTAGTTGGAGTGACTCGGTTGACCTGATTGAAGCTGTCGCCGGTTCTTCTACTAGCGCCAAGATCCCCTTGGTTGAGGGTGAAGTCTTCGTCAAGTTTGCGGATGACGGCGGGCGCCTGAGCACCAATGAAGTCAGCGTGATTATTGATCTGCCTGACACTCGCGGAAAGCTGCTGCTGCAATCGCGCCGAGAAGATCAAGACGTTCCGCCATTCCAAGGCACAACAACCGACACCTTCTATAGCGACGAGTTCGATGCGCTGACCTTGGCTAGCACTGAAGAGATCGACGACAAAACCGAAGATATCGACGATTGGGGCACCATTGATTTCTTGGGCGACACCAAGACCTCGGGTGAGTACGCCTTCGCCACCACGCTTGACCTTGAGGGCGTTTTCTCGCTTGATCTCAAGCGGCGCTTTGTCACCCGTGGCTTCCTGCCAGATGACCTGATTGACGATCGGACAGACAACGTTGATAGCTGGGGTGATTGGGACGGCGATGTGACGGACAAGGTGAACGCCAAGTTGTTCGTGCGAAAGACCGACGACGACCCGAGCGGTTCACCGACTTGGGGCAACTGGGCAGAGTTCACCAACGGCACCTTCAAGGGTCGTGGCTTCCAGTTCAAAACGCAGCTCACCAGCAGCGACACCGCGCAAAACATCCTTGTCGATGAGCTGGGCTACGTCGCAGAGTTCGAGCGGCGCACCGAGAACAGCGATTCCGCGATTGCAAGCGGCACTGGCACGAAGTCGATCAGCTTTGGGAATGCCTTCTTTGTTGGCACTGCCTCGCTGCTAGGGGCAAACACGAGGCTTCCCGCTGTTGGCATAACGGCGCAGAACATGCAGAGCGGGGATTATTTCACGGTGAGCAACGTTTCTGGCACGGGGTTTGACGTGAACTTCTTCAACTCGTCTGATACCGGGATTTCTAGGAACTTCAACTGGTCTGCGGTTGGGTATGGCAAGGCAGGCTAAAGTGACCCTAAAGACTGGCTAGACGGCTGTGGCAACCCACGACTATTCGCTTGCTAATCAAGACGGGGCCAGCTTCCGTTCAGACCTAAATAACGCGCTCGCCGCAATCGTTAGCAATAACAGCTCTTCTACTGCCCCGTCCACCACGTTTGCCCATCAGATCTGGGTTGATACCACTGCCAATGTGATCAAGCAGCGCAATGCTGCGAACGATGCATGGATCGAGCTTTGGCGAATTGACGGCGGATTTAACGCCAAGACTTTTAGCAGCAACGTCACGCTGAACGCTCAGTCTGATCTGCGCTTTGCTGATTCAGATAGCAGCAACTGGGTTGCATTCCAAGCACCTGCCACGGTTGCTAGCAATGTGACCTGGACGCTGCCTAGTGCTGATGGCACGGCAGATCAGGCGCTGACCACCAACGGCTCGGGCGTGTTGAGCTGGGCTGATGCTGGCGGCGTTCAGGACAACATCACCGAAGGCAACACCAGCGCGGAAGTTGTTGATACCGGCTCAGACGGTCACTTCAAGGTGGTCACTGAAGGCACGGAGGCGATCAGGGTTGACAATAGTCGGCGGCTGTTAGTTGGTACGTCTAGTTCGCGCAGTATTGATGGACTTAGTGCTGCTATTCAATGTGAAGGCACTGTCGGATCAACTGCTGCTCACAGTGCTTATAGAACTTCAAACGATCAATATGGTGCATATTTTCTTTTCGGTAAATCACGAAGCACCTCCCTTGGAGGATCGGCTCTTGTTTCTAGCGGAGACGAGATTGGTATTTTAACTTTCTGTGGCGCCGATGGAACTGATACCAACTCGATAGCTGCACGAATTGGTGCCTATGTAGACGGCACTCCCGGCTCTAATGACATGCCGGGACGCTTAGTGTTCTCCACTACCGCCGACGGAGCGAGCAGCCCGACGGAGCAACTCCGCATCACTTCTGATCGTTACGTCCGTCTTGCCTCTGGCTCTGGTGGCATCCAGTTCAACGGCGACACGGCTGCTACTAACGCGCTGGATGATTATGAGGAGGGGACTTGGACTCCAATAATCAAAAGTGGCTCCAATACTATTTCAGTTAGTGGAGGTAATCCTAGATACACATACACAAAAATTGGAAATCAAGTAACTGTTTACTATGTTTTGGATGGAGGAGTAACTACTTCCGGGACTACTGGAGGTAGCTTTAGAATTGAAGGACTACCTTTTTCTTCTGCCAGCACTTTAAGAACAGTCGGTCCACCATGTTTCTTTTTCGACAGTGGACTTCGCGCCGCGGATTGGCCAATTTTCCCTCACGTTAGTCAAAGCGGCTCCACTGTTAATATGTACTACAAAGCATCTGCCACTTCTGGATATCTTACGTCAAACGTGGCTAGCGTTGGTAATTCATACGTCTTTTTTCAGCTTACATATACAGTATCTTAACCAAAAGACCGCAATCGTCTCAAAACTAAGCCTTAAACCTGTCTCATCTGGAGGATGACCCTAATGGCTTTTACCGAACGCTGTGAACACAAGATCGAAATTATCCCGCCTTACAACATCCTGCAATGCCGTCGTGCGGACATTGTTGAAAAGGATGGTGTCGAAGTGGGGCGCACTTATCACCGCCACGTCAAAGCGCCTGGTGATGATATGAGCGAAGAGTGCGCCGAGATGCAAGCTGTTGCTACGGCACTCTGGACCGATGAGGTTGTTGCTGCTTATCAAGCATTCGTTGCTGCACAGCAGCTCCCCTGATGGCAGTCAAGTCGAAGACGGCGCTGGGGCGGGTTGAACACCGCCCTGGAAAGTTGAAAAAAACCCGTCAAGGTGCGGGGAAGGGATCAAAAAGCAGCCACGGTAGGAAGAAGTATCGCGGCCAGGGCAGGTGAATGGATCGACACACCCGCAACAACTGGCGCAAGATCAAGATTGCGTTAGAAGCTGCGGGTAAAACCGATTCTCTTTACTACAAGCGCGCTCTAGTGATTTGCAACGGGGGGAAAGACCCGGTAGATCATGAAGACGTGCGCTTTTTGGACTTAGGCGATGCATGAGTTCAGCGACGGTGAGATGCGACTGATCTACACCGCTGTCTTGGCTTACCGCGAACGAGGCAACGACAACCCATCAATCAGGCAGCATCAGGCGACGCTGCATCGCATCCTGAAGCGCCTGAAGCCCTTGGCGTATTACAGAAGCTACTTGCAGGAGGTATAGTTGCAAGATCCTGCACTGCAGGGTGGATGGCAAGACCCCAGCCGACGCCAACTCGGTTGGGGTTTTGTTTTTGAAAGACAGTTTTGCAACTGGGTTGATATTTAGCCCGGTAGGATTTGGCGACGGTTTATCTCTTCTCATGATCAAGACCGCTTCTGCTGCTATCGCTTGCGTGGCCCTCGCAGCACCTGCAATGGCTGGCCCTTACGTCAACGTTGAGAACAACGCTGGCTGGGCTGGTAGCACCTTCGCTGGCTCTGCTACCGATCTGCACCTGGGTTATGAAGGCGGCAACGATGTTTCTAGCTTCTACATTCAAGGCGGCCCTACTTACGCTCAGCCCAATGGCCTTGAGGGTGAAACCATCCTGACCGGCAAGCTGGGCGGCTCTGTGAAGGCTGCTGAGAAGCTGAGCATCTACGGCGAGCTGTCCGCTGCGTTTGACGATGTCAACGGCTACGGCAGCAAGGTTGGCGCGAAGTATTCCTTTTGACGGCATACTGACAGCATCACACCAACACACGGGGTCGCTTCGGCGGCCCCTTTTTGTGCAGTGGTTTGAGCAACTGCAGGTAACGCGCAACTATGCCGGCGCTTTTTGGCGCACTGTTGTGATCGGATGCCTTAGGCCGGCTAATTGGCAATACTGTTGGCCACCTGATTGGGTTGTGCCGTATCTTGACGACCTCTGGCGCTACTACAGCGAGCCGCCATACGCTGCTGAGCGAAAGGCTTTAGCCAATGAAGATTGACCAGTTTGAAGCGCCTGGGCTTCGTGTCACGCGGACGTTTGACCCGTGGAATGGGGCCTATTACATCGCGTGGAAGCCTGACGTGTCGATGTGGTTTCGTGAGCGCAAGACGCTATTGAAGTTCGTGGCGTGGCCAACCAAAACCCCGACGGGTGATCGTTTCCGTGATTGGCTCAACGGATTTGAAACTGACAACGCGACCAGATTTGTTGGCGAATCTCAGGAGCTAAGCGAGGAGATAAAAGCCACGGGATTCGGGCCAGAATGCCATCTAGATGAGTCTGACCCCAAATACCAGACTCGCACGGTGGTCTAACCATGCAACGTGTTTTCAACCTGATGGCGTTCGCGTCATTCGTGTTCACTGGCACCTTCGTTGGCATCCTGTTCTTTTCGATCTACCAGCTAGACCGCTGGGAGAAAGAAGCGGTTGACCGTTTAGGCGCTGGCGTCAAGGCAAAGATTGAGGCTCAACTCAACGAAAAGTTTGAGGGCAAACTAGACGGCATCAAAAACGCGATGCCTACCAAAACTGGGCCAGCAATGCCGTTCTGATGCCTGAGATCCCTCAGGTCAGGATCCCTGAAATTCGTGAAGTGGTGCCGCTGAACTTACCCAGTGGCCCGCCTGTCGTTTTGCAGCTGGGGATGCCAGTTGTTGAGATGCCAGGTTGTGTGCCGGTGCATCCTGACTCGAAATTAAACCCACGATTGCTGCAGGACGATCCGGGGCGGACTGGCAACTTTTGTCCTGAGGGGCAGCTGCCATCGTTCAACCCGATGGACTACACGCCAAATGAGTTTCAGCTAATCCGTCCAAGTGTGCCGAAAGCCGATGACAAGGATGATGAGCCGGAGAGGCCAGAGCCGCCTGCGATCCCGAGAATACCTAATGCAAGTGCGCCGGCACCTAAGAAATCAGAGGTTCCAGAGGTATCAAAGCCGATTATCGAGAAGGTCGTTGAGGGTCTCCCGTCTGTTCAGGCAGTTACCACGACGACCGCAATCGCGTTGGTGGCTTCCACTGCTGCTCTGGTGGCAAAGCCGCTCTCAGAGCTAATCCTCAAGCTGATCAAACCAACGGTCAAAAAGCTGGTCAAAAAATCAGCTGAGATCAGGGGGAAAACGGTTCCACTGGAATCGGTATGGGAGCGGCGGCTGGCTCAGCGGGACCGGAACCGGGCGCTACGCGCTTTGCGTCGGGCTTTGAAACCGTAATTTTGTGGATATGAGGAACGGGCTTTTGGCCTGGGATTGGGCCTAGGACAACGTCAGAACAAACAACGTAGAACTTGCTTTTGGGATGGAAGCTGATCCCTTTTTGTGCGAGTTCGCCGCAGTGCCTCAAGCGGGACAGCTCGAAATCCAAGCGCTTATTCGCTAATAGCTGCCTCTGCAGTGCTGTATGGGTATCGGCTGAAGCCTTGCAGCGTTCTTGCAGCCCACCATCTAGCGGTATGGATACGGTGGCACTGACGCCGAAGTTGAGCGCGTGGTTGTTTTTCTGACCGCTCGGCAGCTCTTGGTAATAGAGGATATTTCCTGGGTTATCCGGCACCCCGTTTTCATCGTCGTCGGTGGTGTCGTAATAGGGCGTGCGGACCGTGTCTTGAAACGGGAGAGCATAAGAGTTGCTCTTGGTGACAAAGGGCGAGATATTGAGAGTTGGCCCTTGGCATGAAATCCCAGGCCCGTAGGCGTTCGTCGGGTATGGCCCGGTAAGCATCTGAATGGCTTGGTTCGTGACCGAGCCGGTGCTATTCGCGACAGGGTTAGCTGTTGCGTTGGCTTGAGCTAAAGCAGGCCCAGGCAGCAGGACTAAGGCCCAAAGACCGACGTGGTATCGGTAACGCTTTGAACGGTCGTTGTCCGCTGAATGTCCGTGACGGTGGAAAGCCCAGGGCCGCTGTAAGACTCGACGAATTGAAATGACGCGCCGGGCGTAGTTAGCTGCCATGTTGGCTTGTCTTCTAATGCAAGGCCAGTCCAGCTGGACGTTACGCCGTTAATGGTCTGCTGTTGTACTGCAGCAGTTCCGGGCAGCATTGAACTTCCCGAATGCTGAACGTTAGTGCCACTTGCCGAATATGTGTAGCCGGTGGCGTAGTCAATGGATCGAATCGTTTCCGTGACCTGCGTTGTTGATTCCGTCCGGCTGGTCATTGTGCCGGTGCGGAAATTTGGCACGACAGGAACGGCCGCGGCAGGGCCTGCCAACAACAGCAGGAAAGCAAGCCACCGCATTAGTCGATGGTGATTTCAGTGACCATCTGACCAGTGGCCGAAGTACCAGCACCGCCAGCCGTAATGGTCAGATCGTGATTGCTACCGATCGTGCCAGCAAGGCTGCCAGCCACGCCGCCTGCTGTTGTCGTCGTGCTGCCGTACAAGGGCAAGGAACCGACAATTCCGCTTGTCACCGTTGTTGAGGTGGTTGCGGTGCTATCGCCTTCCAGATAGGACTGAGAGAAGGAAAAGCTATCACCGCTGGTGGCTTGGCTAGCAGTAATCGTGGTAACGCTAGGGATACCGTTAGTAACAGCCCCAAGACCGCCAACGACGCCAGAAGTTGTTCCGTCAGTAGTGCTGACGTTGTTTCCTTGGACGCTGTAGCTGGTGCCAATTCTGGTGACTGCACTTGCGGCGGCATCAACGTTTAGTTGAATGCTGGATTGAATTTTGTGGGTGATGTCAGCTTGTGCCGGGGCCGCGGCAAGCAGCGTGACGGCTACGAATAGGGCGCGCTTCATGCCTTGGGTTTGGCCTGCTCTTGATTAACTGTAGGCGCGTCTTTCTTCTTTGCGTTGCGGCCGACGGTTAGCCCGTAGCTAGCGGCCATGCTGCTCAAAATTGACGCTGAGAACGTCACGTCAATGGACTGCTTAAACATGCCCATATAGTTGGCCGTAATGACCCCGCACGCCCAGATCATCAGGCCTAGGCGGACGATATGGCCTAGCCAGTCATGCTTGTCGTCTTCGTGCTGCTGGGTTTGATCCTCGTTCGCCATGATGGGTAGAGCCTTGACGTGACGTGGTTGAGTTAGCGGCTGCTGTAACCGGAGCCGCTTTGTCAGGCCTGTTGTTCAGCCTGAATGGCTACAGCAAACGAACCGCGCAAGACCGCGATTGCTTAGTGCGCCTTAGTGCCAGCGTAGACAACATCGCTGGACAGTTGGAAGAGCTGCACAAGGATCTAAGGACTGACCGCGTTGAAATCTTTAGCCGCCTGAATGCAGCAGAGCGCGCGATTGCACGATTAGAAGGCCCAAAGAATCAGGCCTAGACTTTTAGTAAAAGGCAAAACCGATGCTTGCTCTGATTCGTCCTATCGTCTTCAGCTTCATGAAGACCGACGGCGTAAAGCGCCTGGTCGTTGACCTGCTGCGTGCTTACGCTAAAACCACTGAAAACCGAGTTGATGACAACTTGGTTGATTGGGTTGAAAAAGCACTCTGGCCCGGTAAAGACTGATCGTGCTCGATTGGATGGTGCCAATGGTGCTGCAGCTAAATCAGTTTTTCGCACGGTTTAGTGGGCAGCCACATCAGCTGGCGGCTATCCAAAAGCTTCAGGAAGACATGCCAGAGGAACTGCTGCGGCACGATGCCGAGTGGTTCGAACTATGGAAAGCCTCTGGCAAAGATCGGACTGAGTGGAACTACGTTCCCTATTTCAACCAGCTGGACCTGCCAAGCGGTGAAACCCAGTGCTTCACAACGGCAATGGCCATGGTTGCCGGCACCTATGCCCTGATTGCTGACCAGTGGGAGTATTACCGGGTACGGATGAAATATGGCCCGACTGAGGAGGTCACCAGCCATCTCAAGGCCATGTCTGAGCTAGGTGCTGACGTTGAGTTCATCCAAGACGGGTCAGCAGACCTGCTCGTGGAAGAGGTGCGGGCTGGTCGGCCTGTAGCTGTTGGCTTCCTGCATCGCGGCGACATCACCACCGGAAGACCGCCTGAGGGCTTTGGCCATTGGGCTGTTGTCATCGGGGTCAAGGAAAACGATTACTTCGTCGTGCATGACCCGCGCGGAGAATACGACATGGGCACCGGGCAGCTGATTAACAGCAACGGTTTTGCCGTCCGCTACGACTGGGATGATTTCCTGTTCCGCTGGGAAGTTGAAGGCCCTGGCAACGGCTGGGCCATGATCATCAACGATCTGAATTTTCAGCCTGTTCCGTAGCCTTGCCGTAATACCGGCACGCCTGTTCGTACTGCCAGACAGCTTGCCAGTCTTGGCGGTGCAACATTTCCATCCCCATTGCTGAAACTTTCCAGTAGAACTCTCCGTTTATCTTTACGCGCTCAATTTTCGGAGGGCTCATGTCATCGCTACCGTTGAAATATCCAGTCCGAAAAGTCATGTCACATTGCGGAGAATGGATGATTGTTGAGTTCAGCCTGCAAGAGGAGTTGGCCCTTGAGCATCAGGCTAGGCAAATTCTCGGCACTACCGACCATGAAGAGGTGACAAAGCTATGCGCCCAGCTAGCCCGTCAGACGGCTTACCACCAAAAGCTAATGACCCAAGCGGTGAGGTACATCGCAGAGCTTGAGGTCAAGCTGGCCTTGGCTGATGACGTGGCAAGCCTGCGGCCTTGGTGGAAGCGCCTGCTAGGCCGCCAGTGAAAACGGGCTGCTCTGCTCTTTCATGAACAGCTTGATCTTGTTAGCGCCTTTGATGAAGTTCTGGCGGGCAGTCTCTCGGGTAGTGCCAGCTTGTTTGCCTATGTCGGTGAATGTCGTTACGTCGTAGCCGTCAAAGCCAAAGCGCTTAGAGACAACATCCCTCTCAGACTCCGTCAGACGAAAAAAGGCCAGCTTGAGCTGCTCATACTGTTCGATCTGGCCGATGTCTTCCCAGCTGTCAGACGGGGTGCGCTCATCAGCGATCAGGTCAATCAAAGGCGAGCCGTCTTCTGTCGCTAACCCGTTGAGGCTGACGTGAGGGGTAGAGCGCTGCATTACCAGCAGCAGCGTTTCCTCGTTTGTGTCTAACGCCTCGCACCATTCGGCCATTGTTGGCGATCGGCCTTTTTCTTGCAGAAACTCGCGCTGCACCTGCAAAGCCTTGTGCATCATGTCGGTCTGATGCTGAGGTATGCGGATCAATTTATCGGTCTGGGCTATGGCTCTTGTGATCCCTTGCCGAATCCACCAGTAGGCGTAGGTGCTGAACTTGTAGCCCTTTGTCCCGTCGTACAGCTCAGCAGCCCTAGCCAGGCCAACCGTTCCTTCCTGTACGAGGTCCATCATTTCAAGACCCCCGCCTTTCAATCGGTTGCGGTACTTTTTGGCCACCATCACAACCAAACGAAGGTTGCAACGGATGAGGCGTTCGCGTGCTTTTAGCCCGCGCTTCATCTCGCGCTTTTCTTTAGGCGTTAGCTCGCCTGCAGTGTCGCGCAGTTCGAGATACCGCTTGACCAGTCGCGACAGCTCAATCTCTTCGTCGGGGCGAAGCAAAACCTCGCGCCCGATTTCGTTGAGATAATCCTGGAAGCTGTCGCTAGACATGGGTCAAAGATGACGGGGCAACCGTAGCAGGGTTAGCCAATCTCGCCAGTGACGCTGTCGAAGTTGAAATCCTTCAGCGCGTCATGCGAAAAGATCCACATTGCAAAAGCAACGTGAGACTCTTTGGCTTGTTTGTTGATTGGAATGAAGGGGTGGCTAGCTGCCCAATAGCTCTCGAACAGAGCCACCGCATCTTCGTGAGACATTAGAACGTAGGTTCGCTGCTCTTCGGTTTTAGCGGAGAGAACGAACCGGAGTTACCCCAGAGGCCACCCCAAAGGGTGAATCCTGTGACTTCCTGATAATCGTCTTTGCCGCGATAGACGCGAACCTTGGTGCCTTCGGCCTCAGCCTGTTCGGCCATGGTCATGAGCCAAGTGGCCGCGGCCATCGCTTCAGTCGGAGTGAAATCAACTGCCAGGTTGTGCTCAGGTGAGCGGTCATTGGTGCGGTTCTGGTTTTTGGTAATGCGGAAGCGGGCGTTGAATGCAGCGTCTGGCATGTCAGGTAAGCGGGGTGATGTTGTTTGCCTCTTCAAAAGCCAGCACATCCGCGAGGCGGTAACGGATGCGCGGTTCGCCAGCTGGAATGGCCAAGCGTGGCATTTCGTACCACGGCGGGCCAATGGGTTTGCCCTTTCGTGAGATACGGCGCCAGTTGGCAACAGTGCCAGCCATGATCCCGTAACGCTTGGCTAGCTGACGCTCAGTGAGGTACGGGCTAGAGGTGTCGGTCATTTGCTGATCAGCTTTTCGCGTTCAGTGAGCAGCTTGAGCAGGTGGTCATGCTCGGCTTCGCTTAGCTCGCCTGTGTTTTTGTAGGCAGTCAGCTTGGTGCGGGTCTCTTTGGCCTGTTCCTCGCTGGCGACCTTGTTAATGACCTTTGTGGCCGATTTGGCCATGGCGCTCAGGATGATCGGCTTTGCCGAGTTTCCCTGCTGCTGCAGTTTGGGTTTAGCAGCTGCTGGGACTGGGGCTGGTTTTGCGGCGGGTTGTGGATCAAGATCCGCAGCGCCAGCGTCATCGTCAACAATGCCAGGGGCAATGCCAAGGATCGCGAGTAGGGCATAACGCCGGAAGTACGAAATGGCGCCAGCTAGATCGTGTTGAATGTTCCGGCCGCTATTCGAGATCAACGGCAGCCGAGAATCAATGCGCTCGCCACTGGTATGGAGCAGGCTAGTCACGAGAACTGGGCGGTCTTCGCCTTGCTCAAAGGTTTGAACAACGGCCAACCCGTTCTTGCTTAGAGCGGGAAGCAGGATGCCAAGGATGCCCGGAAGGGTTGCGTAGTTGCCGTAATTGGCGCGGCCATCTTCGTGAATGGTCGGGAGCTGTCCGTACAGGCTGCACAGGGCTTTAGGCAGCTCTTTGAGTTGTTCGGTCATAGGAAAACAGGGTTCTGGGAAAAGGCGTAGTTAGGCAGGCGGATGGTTTCAACGCCTTGGCTATAGCCAGGCCACGGCGGCTCCATCTGCCGCCATGCCTTGACTCGTCTAAGCGCCTTTTGCTGCAGCTTCAAACCTTCGGCCAAGCTGTCGTCATCTAGCTCGTAGATCCCGACGTTGTACGGGTACTCAACCTCAACGACAAGAAAAATAAAGCGCTCAGCGCCTTTGACGCCTTCTAGGTAGTGAGCTGCTGAGAGGTGGTACTTAAAGTTGGCCACCGTCTTGGCAAACTCAGAAGGCGATGCCAGCGAGCTGGTGGTTTTAAGGTCAACAATGACCGATTGCCCATCGTGCCAATCAGGACGGCACTTGCAGCGGAGGTCAGTCTCAAGGTCATCCCAGAAAAACGACTGCTCAGCCTTGCCGCTATAGAGCAGCCGACTGGCGTCAGAGTGGTTGCGAACTGCAGCAACGATGCTTTGAGCTAGCGCCCATTCACCGTGAGTGATCGGCTCTTTGCCCTGGGCTTTGATCGCCTTCTCTTCCTCTTTGCCGATCTTGGTATTGCGAGCGGCGCAAACCACATAGTCGGAGACGAAGCGCTCAGGCTCAAGCACTGCGGTGTGGATAATTTCACCGCGCCTGAAATAAGGCTTTGACTCAGGAAGGGGCCGTTCAGGGCTCTCCCACTTCATGTAGTAGTGATGCCCAGAGCGCAGGGCGTCTTTAAGCATTGACGACCCTAAGGCGCCGTCTGAGTGGTAGTCGTAATTGGTGAGCATGGTCAGGACAGCCAGTTTTGTTTTTCTCGGAGCTGTTCAAGCTGCTGATCCTTAAAAGCCAGCTGATCCTTCATGAAGGCATTGGCCTTGAGAAAGACGTTCAGCTCATCAACGCCGATCTCAACCGTGTTGAAGACCCAGTGGCAGTCCAAGCAGCGACGGCGGCGTTTGATGCCTTCTTTAATGCCCACTTCTGGCAGCAGCTGAAGCTCCGAATTGAAGTGACCGTTTAGGCAGGCCTTTCGCGTTGAAACGCCATGCACATGGTTTCCGCCGCATTTGGGGCAAGGCAGCTTTGAGGTCATTTCTTGGCTAGTTGTTCGCAGGCGCGTTGAATGCCGGCTTGGCAGTCGTTGTGGGTCATGTCGTCAAGCGAGCCCGAGACGAAGAACATACCGATTCCGGTCATGCCGGCGAACAGAGCGAGAGAAGCAATGATTTTCATGGTTAGACGTGTCCGTTAGGGGCCTCTTCGGCCGCGAGTTCGTTGAGGAGTTGACGTTGCCAGGCGAGGCAAGCTGCAACCCGCTGCCAGTCGTCTTTGCCGCCGCGGGCGATGAGGGTGTTGGCCAGCTGGCGGGATTGGCGGAGGGCTTCAGCGGTTTCGGTGGCGTTCATTCTTGAAAAGAAGGAAGGACAGGCTCAGGAGGCTTTGGTTTGGGAAACCATTCGCCACACCAGTAGGCGGGTGGGGTTTCAGGTTGAGGGTGCGGGTAGCGGCGGCATTCGCCGTTCGTGACGCTGTTCTGCGTGACGATCCGAAGCCAGTATTTGCAGGTTTCGCAGGTTTGCCCGTACATGGCTGGTTGCGAGGCGAGCCAATACTGCCACCCATGTCTAGGGCTGCATAGGGGTAGATCAGGGAACCGCTACAGGCTGTAGCAATTGGCTGTGATCACTTGCGCCCGAAATACTCTGCCCGGGCGGCTCTAGCGGCTGTTCTTATGGGGCCCTGGCCATCAAACAATTCTTTTATCTCCTCGTGCGTGGCTCCCCGAACGTTCAACACGTCAAAAGTCATGTCTTCAATAACCCGGTGGATTGCTTCTTTCTCTGCGTTTGTAGGTAGCTGGCCTACATACATTGAAACCTCTTGCAGCGCTTTCAGTAGCTCACGGGTTGTAGGCGCAGGCTTTGTCATGGGGAAAATTTGATTGACGGTTCGTAGGTTTAATAGGTGCCGGGGGATGGATCGCGCCACTACGCGCCCTGTATTTACGGCTCAGCCGCTCTTGTATTGCAGGCTCCCCGGCAAGAAAAAGGCCCCTTGCGGGGCCGTCAGATCAGCACCAGTTAGGGAGGGCAGTGCAGCCAGCCTTGCAGACTGCATCGAAAACAAAAGATTCGAGCTGTTCTGCTTGTAGCCGGCGGCCCCTGGGAAGGTCATAGCGAGCAGCCAAGGGCGTGCGGGCAACGACAACAGCTTGCTTACCGTCAGAGGCGACCGAGTAGCCGAGGTCCCAGAGGATGTTGATTGCTTCAGAGGTGGTCATTTGTCTGTGAGTGGTGGCCTCTCGGCCTTGCCCACTAACAATAGACCATTGCTTAGGGGTAGATAGGGGATTGGGACAGTGCTGCAGTTGTCACCACGCCGTCTCGTCGTACCAAGCCTCAAGCAGCTGCTCATGCGACTGCTTCGCCAACGTCTCCAGTCGGTGCATCCGCTGAGAATCGAGCATGGAATAGCCCTGCTCTTCCCTTGCTTCCAGCGCCTTCAGCTCTGTGCGGATCCCCCGCACAACTGCTAAGTCTTTCTGTAATGCCTTGATCAGTGCGGTTTTGTCCATAGCCTGAGGTGCGAGGAGGAGCGGATGGACCCGGTGGGCGCCGGGTCTTTTTTTTGGTCTAAGCTTTTGTCGTGATGGATTTGATCGCGACCCCCAGCTCCCACTGGGGGTTTTTTATGGGAACGTGACGGGCAGCTCTTCCCAGAGCCCCGTATAGACGCCATGCAACCCGTGCTCAGGGTTGTCACGTCCTGCCAAGTGGTACAGCTCGTCAAGCACGATCTGACGATTGCTCATCGCCTGCACGTCTTGAGCGCCTGGCAGCTTTGGCTCAGTCCTGATCCGGGCTAACTGCTGGCGCGGGGTCAATCTTTTGGGCATTGCTAATCGTGGTAATGACAGTGGCGACAATCGCCTCAAGCTGCGTCCGGGGAATGCCAGACACGGTCTGAGCGGCCTTGGCGAGGGCCTCGCTATAGCCGCGGTAATCAAGATGGACCGCGCCACTGCGGTATGCAATGGCCCTTTCACGAATCAATGCACCGCGGGGCACGCCCAGAACCTCGGCCTCAAGATCCAGCTGGTGCCGTTCCTCCGGCGTCAGAAAGATCTTCACTTCCTGGCGTTTGCTGCTCATGTGCAAGGTTGATAAGGGTGACTAGGACGCCAGGCGACTCGTTGTCGGTGCAGTAGCGCTTAGCGACGTTCCACGAAACGATCGCCTGATCAGGGCAAAGCCCTGCCATCTCGATCGAATCGCCAAGGCTGCGGGTGACCTTGTCTAGATCGGGCTTGACGATGTGGAACTCAGGCGCTGATGGCTTAAGAGTGCCTTCGTTGCGTCCGGTGCCGAAATGGTACTTGGGTCGTTCAAATCGGAAAACAGCTGACACCGAAACGGCGCCTTGTTTGTCCCATTCGTCCGGCTTGGCGTTAGCCAGCTCAGTGATCAGCTGATTCCGCCAAAGCTTTAAAACTTTGTCGTTGGTATATCGCAGGCCGCGTTTATGGCCGTTGCTAACCATCGAGCCCTGAGGGGTGGGCAAACCTACAACGTCAACCGAAAAGATGCTCATCGTCACGCAGCAGGTTTTGATACTCAACCCCTTGGTAACCGGCAGGGAATGACTTGAGATCGACGTTCATGTTTCGTCGGAATCCGTCGCTCGGCGTGTCCAGATCTTCGAGAGTGAACAGACCATTGGCGACAGCTTTTCGCAAGGTGATGCGAATTGAATTGAGTTCAAAAGCGCGTTGCATCAGAAAAGATTTTCAAGCAGAGGGTTTGTGGCTGGCGGCTCGAAGTCCGCAGCAGTGAAGACGCGGGATGCGGGGTGCGGTTGCTCAGGGGCTTCCCATGGCTTGCGTAAGGCCTGGGGTGCCTTGGGCTCGTAGATCGTCGCCCAGCCTGCGTCAGAAGCCTCTGTAAGGGCCTTCCGCTGGTCTTCTGGGGTCAACCCACGCAGCTTGGTGCAAAGCCGCTTGTAGGCGTTCTCAGAGCGCGTTCCTTTCTTGACGCTCCAGAACTCAACCAACTCGTCCCGCACTTGGGCCAGATCGTCAGGCACAAGGGCCGGATCAAGTGCCCTTTTCTCGAAGGGTTTTGTTTTCCCCCCTGCACCCCCCTTTCTAGTATTTATTGCTTTAGAAAGTTCTTCTTTCTTACTTTCTAAGAAGGAAATCCTTTCCCTTCGATCAAGGATTTCCAGCGTAGCACCCGTGTCAAGGCTTTCGGCCAAAACAGCCCGATCCGCTGGCGTTAATTCCAAACCGCGTTCAATCAGAGACGCGCAAAACGCAGACACTGACAGGGATACCGGCTTTCTGCGTTGTAGGTAATCCCACAATGGGTCTGCTAAGACCACCTGGATCTTGTGAGTCATGATGATTCTTGAAGATTCCTCAATCAGATTCCGAAAGAATCTAGATGATTCTTCTGGATTCTTCTGGATTCCCGCCAACCTTTGCCGAAATTTGCCCCGCCTTCAGATCCTGAAACAATCCTGCAGTCTGTGAACCCCCATTGCATCCACCCCTATAAGGCCCCAAACTCGGGCCGCTAAGCACTCAACCCCCGTGGCCATCAGCACCCGTCAGATCCCCTGCCTTAACCGTCTGTCCGTGCTGTTGGAAGACGCCAAGGCAGTTGCCTACGCAATCAACGACAACGCCCACGAGGAACTCAAGCCGATCGACAACGACACTTATGAGGCTTTCGCTGTTGAACTCTTCCGCATCGCTAACCAGTTAGAGCGTGCCTCCCAAGTGCAAGAGGCATCAATCAAAGTGGGACTAACAGACAACTCGCCCTCATGCCTTCCGTAAGCCTGGACATAAAGAGCGAACTACCAACAGCAATCAAGTGGACTGACGAACACACAAAGCAGCTCGCGTTCTCTGTATCTCAAGCACTGAACGCATCTGCCCAAGGTTCAAAGTTCATTGCAGGCTCAAAGCAGAAGAGTGCACTCAACGGCCTTGCTGGTTCTGCTAACCGTTTCTTAGATAGACCTAAGCCACAAACAGCTAAAGGCTTCCGGGCAACCGTCGCTAACAAACGCAACCTCTCTGTCCTCATCACCCCGAAAGACAGACCCTGGTCCCGTAACCGTTACCTCTCAGGCAACATCCTTGGCGGACCTCGCGCGCCTAAGCCTTATGAGGTCGCATTCGCTCGCAACAGCAAAGGCAACATCCCACCCGGTGCTCGCTTCGTGCCAACAGGGGCAGTCAAGCCTGACCGTTACGGCAACGTGTCCCGCACCAACATCCGCAAGATCCTTGGGTCAGTCGGCAACACCAACCAGACCGGCAGCAACATCTTCATCGGCAAACCCCTAGGCGCCAACCGTCCAGCTGGTGTCTATCGACGTGAGAAATCCCTCAAGCTCCGCCCCCTCTTCCTTGTCGAATCAAACCTCAACTACACCGCACGCTTCCCCGCTCAGCAGATCGTCCAGCAAAAAGTCCAGTCAACCTTCGGTCTGTACCTACGCCAGCAACTAGCGAAGAACGTCCGTAACGCTGTCCCAAAAGCCAACGGGTCCTTCTAACGCAAATCTTCGTGGGTCATCCGAAGG
>Ga0222718_10000728_pt1 | contig 33829 bp, 27 predicted proteins | sample C33_27DmetaG_FD_165045 | JGI IMG/M metagenome (GOLD analysis project Ga0222718, IMG submission 165045) | Estuarine water microbial communities from San Francisco Bay, California, United States - C33_27D | ecosystem: Environmental > Aquatic > Marine > Unclassified | place: USA: California...
CTCTCGGTATAGTGGCGGCCGAGTTAGCAGTAGCAACACCCTGCGCAGTCAAACCTGGTGTTACGTCAACAGTAGCTACATCATTTCTAGTATCAATCTCATCACTTACTCTGATAATAGATCTATTGATAATACCTGTTGACCTTACTGGTCCATAGATGTAGCCTTTAACTACAAAATCTAGAGACCATATAATAGCTCTTCTTGTATCAAAATCACCCTCATAAACATCCTCAAAGTTAGTACTTTGTAACACTGTTGGAATGTCCATCTTGATATCCATCTCATCTATAAGACGGAGTGTCGTTGTCCATTCTGGTGTAAAGTATGGAAGGATCTGTTCTAGTATTTGTGTTCCATCGTCCGCATTTTTTACATATATGTTCAATTGCATATTCACATCATATGGAACGGGTACGTATTGATTTAATAATTGTTTATCATCAGCAGCAGTTATTCTTACATTTCTTTGTGTCGATGCAAGTTTTCTTTCAGGTGCATAGTTTACACCAGTTATCTCAAAACCAATTCTTGGTAATTGTATAGCAACTTCTCTTTCAAAGTTTGGATCCTGTGCTAGTCTTACTAAGAACTTTTGCTTTGGACCATATGCAACAGGAACACCAATTCTTTGTACAACTTGGCCTGATGTGTTTATTCTGGCAACTGTAATATCATTGAACAGATTACCAAACATAATTACGTAACGTCTAAGAGTCTGATGATAAAATTGATTTCCAAACATTAGTATCTATCCACTTCAGAGAATGGGTTACCTTCAGAGAAGTCAATAATACTATCTTTCTGAGTAGTAAAGTATGTGTTATTGGCTTGAGCATCAGTTGTTTCAAGTTCATGTTCTTGTAAGATACCACCATTAATAAAGTCACCCGCAAGTCTATCTCCATCTTCTAATAATGTTTCAAAGTTAAGCATATCCAATGAGAATTGATCTTCTACTGAATCAATAGACTCAATACCGGTATCAATAGTTTCAGAGCTATACTCAAATAATTCACAACGTAAGTCGTACGTCTGCAATCTACCATGCTGATAGAAAATAGATTCATGTTCTACAAATTTTATTTCAAACAGTTTCTCCACCAGAGGAAAGTATATTAGATCTCCTTCTGTTGGTCTGTTTGATGTAATTGAATAGTTGTTAGCTGTGCCTTCTTCTAGTACAATAGATTCTGTATTTGCAGAACCAGAAAGCAATCTTCTTGATGGAACATCAGTGAGAGCATCTTCAGTCAGATAGTTATATCCAACCTCAGTCATAAGTTTTTCTTGTCTTACTTGATCAAATCTTTTACGTGCTACAGTAAATGTAAGTGAGTCTCTTATCTCTAAACCAAACTTAGATAAGAAGTCACCTTCACCTTCAAAACCTTCAACGTTTTTAATATACATTTCTACTTCTGCTGCAGTGTTAAACTGAGACAGAGTATCCTCACCAAACAGGTGATCATTTTTGATAACAGTTCTTGGAAGATATCTTACATCATGTCCATATATTTTTATTGACTCGATAGTAAGGTCTTCTACTAGATCTTGTTCTCTTGGATAGTTAAAGTTTTTGAAGTATACATTAGTAGCCATATCATCCTACCATATCCATGACGATACCGCCATAGTTTGTTGTAACCTCCTGTTCCATTCTTAGAACTTCATCGTTAGCTTCATTCCAAATTTGCTGTCCATTAAACTGTAATCCACCTGGAAGCTGCATACCTTCAAACTTTTTGAGATTCTCACCCCACTGTCTTTTAATAAGTTGGGTTGCATAGTTTCTTAACCACATATCACCATATACGTCGGTATATGTGTCTGGATCAAGTATTCTGTAACACTCAATAACAATGAACTGGCCGGCTAGTACATCACTATTCCAATCCATATCTATATGTAATCTGTTTTTATGTCTTTGAAAACGTAAGGGTTTTTTACCAACAAAAATTTCTTCGAGCTGCTCAACATGACGCATAGCAGTTACGTAAGGAAGATATGTTGTTGAGGTAAAATCAAAGAGATCGTTTAGATGTATTTGATAACGAATATTGAATAAATTTGATGAATTAATTGCATCACCAATATCAAATACTCTTACAACACCTATGATAGCATCACTAGTTGTAATGTATTCATTGTTAATATCATCTTGGGTAACCTGATGTTTAAGATATAATCTTTCAGTTCCATCATAGTGATAGTCCTGATAGAACTTCAATGCATCATCAATTCTATCTTCAACTTGGTCATCATCAACATTTACATCTACTACAGGTTCACCCAATCTACGAAGACAGTAGTCTTTTAATTCTTGTCTTGAAGCTGGATTGGCCATGAGAAACTCCTAAGGTTTTGCCTATATTTAGCTTTCCTTAGTCGTCATCTTGCATTTGCATATTTGAATGGTTGTTCTGCCATAGCCCAGAATATATGTCTTGCTGCATAGTTTTGAGCATACTGATCTCTAAACTTGATACCATTAGATACAAAATCTAAATTTCGAGTTGATACATTAACAGATTCAGCACCGCTACTTGCCGCGGCCAAATAACTATTCATTACATTGGTAGGATATCTTGTAGTATCATATATATTCCATTCAATATTAGTAGTAGTTGCGTCTGCTATCATTAACCATGCCGGTTTAAATCCTAGGTGTACATAGGTCCCATCCGCGGATGCATTTCCGGTATAAAATCCAAATTTAGAAAATCCTGGTACTGATTTGAATGCATATAACATTTTGGTTTGTCCACTGGCAGAAGTATCAGCATGAGCACCCATGTAACCACCAAATGCAAAAGCACTAGCTGTAGGGGCTGTATCATTGAGATGATTTATACCAGGATTAAATTCTGCGACACCTGTATCAAGATTCATAATATGTGTACCTGCAGCTGCATTAGCTAATCCAGTGTGCCAAACAAACCAGTTTACATTATGGCCACGATCTGTAGCTATAATCATATCAGGTGTCTGACCTAATCCATGATCAATAGTACCAGTTCCAGCTGATGCAGTATAGGTAACAATACTTAAACCAACTCTTTTGTCAACAAGTCTTTTAGCATCTGTAAAACCTGAGCCAGAAATAGCTGAGTTAGCTTCTTCAACAACATCGTCATGCATACACCAATTCCAGGCAACATAAGATTCACCTGCAGTATTGACTTGTACATCATTCCCAATCTGGAAACCACCAGGTAAAAACTTTTGTAGAGTATTTACTTCGGTTGTCTCTGCAGCATTAAGATCTGGATGAGCTACTTTTGTTGGACCTCTTAATTGATCAAACAACATATGTGAATCTGTTGAATCTCTGTTCTTGATCCATGTGATTACAGGAGTTTTTCTTCTTGCTATACCTTTAGTACCTTTAGCTGGAAAGTTATCTGTATTTAATGCTTTGTATCCAGCTGGCGGTGTATACTTAAATTCTGCACCTAAGCCATCAGTATTTGCACTAGCTGCAATTTGTCCAGCAAACGAACTATCCTGGCCAAAGTTATATCTATTGCCTCTTGTAGTTGCACCAACATATCTAACAAACATCTTTTGACCTTGAGTTTCAAAGCCGTGTGTATTGCCTTCTTGTGATCCATTACGATAGAAAGAAACTTCTTTGTCATCCATATTAACTGCTACACCAAAAATAGTACCAGCTGTATGAGCAGTCAAACTAGATTGTAAAGTTGTTGCTGTTGAACCAGATGATCCAAGAATAGAACCAGAACCAGCATAACCAATACGAGGAGTATCGGCCTGTGGATATGGAGATGTACCTGAAACTACTGTATCTTCACCTTGAATTAGAATCTGTGAATCTTCAACATTACCACCACCAGGTGTTTCAATATACACTTCATAATAATACTTGCCAACATCTGGTATAGGCATAGAACCAAACACTGCTTGGTAATCTGAACCTGCTGATGCTTTCAAGTTACCTTCTGACATAGTAACAGTGCCTTTACGGCCACCAAGTGTCATAAAGTTTCTGGTTGGTGTGTCAATAACTGTATTAGCAGTTGCAAGATTAACTGGAGTAAAGTGGTTATTGTTTGCTGAACTATCACCTATACCGCCAAGACCTGGACGAAGATCTGGGTTTTCAAACTCTAAATGGAATCCATTCTGCCCATGATTGCCAGTAAATGTTTTTGGAATCCATGTTTCTGTTGAAGGATCTGTTTGGCCAAAGGATGTTGGATCTAGTGCTTGCCCGTCCACGAAGTGAACGTCTGCCATATAGCCGTCTAGCTGAAGTCCCGCGGGATTAATTCTATACCCAATGTAATGTGCTATATTCGTGTTAAATTTACTATCTAAATTTGAGCCTGGATTAGATGATGAGTCAAATTCTGTTACCCGTTCACCGTCAACGTAAATACGCATACGGTCTGCTGCTGTTCCATTTGCAGTATCCCAAACACAAACAATATGATACCAAACACTAGTATCTCTTAACTTCTTAGTAGTTACTTTGTAATGATTATTTGAGCCATCATTATGTTCAAAATAAACCCTGTCAGTACTAAACACAATTTGAACTGAGTTATAATTTGCTGAAAATAATGTACCGTCTACTAGGTTACCACGTTTTACCCATGAGCTCCATGTCCACGCTTTAGTGTTGCCACTAGAGCCAGGAGTTCTAGTTAAGTGAGGAGTATCACCATCCTCAAATCTAATTGCATTGTTGACTGTCTTAACTTCATTCAACGGCAAGAACTGACCAACTCTTTGGCCACCTCCATCACCTTCATATAGTGTTGTATAGAAGAATGAGTTTTCAATTGAATCGTTTCGAGGTGTATTTACTGGTTCTGGTAGATTACTTACTTTGAGTGCTTTGAAACCCGTTGGAGGCTGATATTTGAAATCTCCTCCTGCAGATTGTGAATATCCATTGGCACCTGTTACATTACCACCAAACGTAGCATCTTGTCCAAAGTTAACTGTATAAGTTTCATTGTAAGAACCGCCCCTTGTTAGAGATGGTACAACGGGTGATAATGCAGCACTAAGCGTTGAAGAAACATCTAACCCACCTGTTCCTGCACCAGGATCTGCACTATTAAAGTACGTTCCATTTTTAGCGTAATAAAATCTTTCATTATCAACATCTAACAAAATTGAATATATATCGCCATTAGTTGCAACATTTGTTCCAGTCGACCCATATCCACCCGATTGGCCACTGTTATCTAATAAAACCTGTTCATTATATGTGCTAAAATATATTCCTTTAGAACTTGAGGATTCATCAACACCCAAACTTGTATCTGTACCCCATCCCATGTAAGTACCGCCGCCAGAAGCATATGAGTCAACACGAACTTCATAATACCATTTTCCACTTAAAGGTAGATCCAGTGTACCATGCGTTGCTCGATTATTTGTACTGGTAGCTAATTTTAAATTACCCTCAGAGTGAGTGCCAATAGTGCTGTAAGCAATCGAATTTAGTGTACAGAAGTTGTTTGTAGGACTGTCAACAATTTGATCAGATGCTGTTAATCCTGAAGTAGCAAATGTTGCAAATGTATTACCCGTTGCAATATTCTTACCTAAGTCGGATGAGTCAGCAAAATCTAAATGGAATCCATTAGTGCCATAAGTAACACCAGTAACTTGTTTTGGAATCCAAATACCGTTTTTATTCTCACCAAAATATTCTGGACCGTAAAGAGTTCCATCTATTACATGCATTTCTGCAAGATACCCGTCCCAATAGTGCGATGCATCATCGACATTTCTGCCGACCATTGTTGTTTGGCCTGTTTTCAAAACATTTAAAACTTGATCTTCTGGGGTAAATGATGGTGCTTCGTTTGTTAATTCTTGACCATTCAACCAAACCCGATTTCTAGCTGATGCTACAGCGTTTGTTGAATCGCCTTGATATACTATGTGATACCAAGCTGCTGTGTCACGAAACAATCCCTCACTGCGAAAACCTACATAACCAGTGTCAAAACAGTTGGCTTGCAGTTTATCAGATTGCAAACGTATTTCACCAGCACCCCCGTTTCTAGAGTGTAAAATAACTGCTCTGCCAGAAGTTGATTTCAAATTGCCTAGCTTAAACCAAACACTGACTGTTATCAGTTTATTGTTTGTCTGAGTTGTTGAGTAGGCTTTGCTAAGATACGCACCGTCACCATCCTCAAAACGCAAGGACTGATCGATTGTCTTATTATAGAAAGTCGCGCCAATAGCTTGTGGAGAACCTTGCCTTAGTGTATCACTACCAAAACCCATTTATCTACTCCTTATGTACCAAGGAGATCTAATGTCACCGAGGCTTGGATTGTATTACTACTAAAAACAACAAAGTCAATTCTATCTTGTGCATTTGCTGAAGTAGATAAGGATGGAGCAGAGCCTGAAGGGAATCTCCAATATTGACCAAATGTAACTGTTCTGTTTCCAGTTGAATCTTGTTTGAGGAAGATAGATCCACTCTGAACATTACTTACTGTTGAATTACCAATACTTAAAGGATTAGTAATAACAATATTATTACCCACAGTTATATCAAAGAAGTTACCATTAGCTAAATTTAGTGTAATATTTGAATTACCAGCGCCAAGTCCTACAGTGCCAAGACCTACTCTTTCAAAAGTAATTGACCTTTCCCATCTTGTGGAAGTATTTGTATCTACACTACCTCCTCCAAGACCAGAAAGACCAACAACATTGGCACCGGTAAAGTTTACATGAGTAGTATTTGCAAAGACAATATTAGCACCAATAAATCTTGTCTTAGTACCACCAAAAAAAGTATTGGAGCCAAGAAAAGATGAGTTTGCAGTAAAGTGAAATTCCTGCGTTTGATTTAGTGATGAATTTGCTACTCTTGATAATGCCATATCATTTTCCCGATGTTATGATTTATTTATCTTTTGTCATCTTGCATTTGAATATTTGAATGGGGATTCTGCCATTGCCCAGAATATATGTCTTTGATTACTACCATTTGTTTCACCATAAGTACCATTACGAATTTTAAAACCGTTACTTAAAAAATCTACATGAAGAAGATTTGATGTGTATGTAGCATTATTAAGACTTGCAAATAATGGAAATTGCATTTGATTATAAGAGTCTCTCTTATTATCATATATTAACCAATTTGTAGCTCCATTTGCAGTATTCTTTAAAAATAAAAATCCCGGTTTGAACCCGCAAAATGCAAATGGACCATCTGCGTTATTATTTCCAATATAAGATCCTATTTTTGAATAACCTGGCACACTATGAAAACAATAATACACAAAATCATTACCTATGGTATTGTAAGTTGATCCATTTACAGATATTACTGTACTTGATGGTGGTGTATCTTGAAAATAACTATTTGGTCCATTGTCAAATTTAGCACCAGCCGTGTTTAAATTTAAAAACGACCTTCCGTCTGTACCGCCATCAAATTTATGATATACTATCCAGTTAGATACTGTTTCTAAAGATGCCACCATTATCATTTCTGGTGCTTGACTCAATCCATGACCCACTGTACCATTTGCGCCTGTGCCAGTAAATTTTACTATACTGAAACCAAGTCTTCTGTCTGCTAATCCAGTAGCTGTAATAGATCCAGCTGGTGACATTGTTTGTGGCCCGGCATTGACTATTTCATCATGCATACACCAATTCCATGCAACATATGACTCACCTGTTGTATTAACCTGAACGTCATTACCAATTTGGAAACCACCAGGTATGAATTTCTGTAATGTATTTACTTCGGTTGTTTCTACTTGATGTGTGTCTGGATCTGAATGTATTACTTTTGTTACTCCACGTACTTGATCAAACAACATATGTGAATCAGTAGAGTCTCTGTTTTTGATCCATGTAAACACTGGAGTTTTTCTTCTTGCTATACCTTTAGTACCCTTGGCTGGAAGATTATCAACATTGAGTGCTTTGTATCCAGATGGTGGAGTGTATTTGAATTCAGCACCCAGTCCGTCTGTATTAGCAGCAGGAGATAAATTTCCAGCAAACGATGAATCTTGACCAAAATTATAAGTATGTGCACCATTTTGATAAACTAAGCTATATGAAGAAAATTCACCACTTAATCCAGTCCAAACAGGATTACCAGAATTCTCTGCTGTACCATTTTTATACATGTACAGATCACCATTATCCATATCTAATGCAACACCAATAATATCTCCTGCTGTCCATGTACCTACTAAACCACTATAATTAGTACCATTGTTTCGGAAAATTGAACCAGCTGTTACCCAACCATACATATCAGCTGAGTTATAAAGTGCATAGTTATCACTAGGAAGATTGTTTGGATGTTTTGCTATACCAACAATATTTGAACCAGCCTGAGCTCTAATATAAACTTCCCAATACCATTTTCCATTTCTCACTTTTTGTGTGCTTACCATTCCAGGATTAGTGCTTGTCTGTGTTGAGTAAACATCCAAGTTACCTTCAGAAAAGACTTGTGATTGAGAGTTTATATAATTAGGATCTTTTGTTGCAAAGTTTCTGGTTGGAGTATCAATAACTGTATTTGCAGTTGTAAGATTAACTGGAGTAAACGAATTAGTGTTAGCAGAATCAGCACCAACTTCATTATTCAAGAACTCTAAATGGAAACCATTTTGACCATGGTTACCAGTAAATGTTTTTGGAATCCATTGCTCTGTGGATGGATCTGTTTGGCCAAAGGATGTTGGATCCAACGCTTGCCCATCTACAAAGTGAACGTCAGCCATATAACCATCCCAGTATGAAGCATAGCGCTGAGCTCCAATCTTATGAATTACGTTACTGTTAAATTTATACTCATCATCTAAATCTGGATTGGTTCTAGATGAAAAAGATGTTTCTTCAGTTCCATTAACATAAATTCTAAGTCTTTGATCTGCAGTAGGATTTGATGTGTCCATACTACAAACAACATGGTACCAAACTGATGAGTCTTTTAATTTTCTATTGGTAATTAACAGAGCATTACCTCCACCACCATTCTCAGCAATAAATTCTATATTACCATCTGTACCTAATCTTATTACACTATCTGGTGTAGATGTATCAGCATTGAAAAGTGGAGGATAGTTCGTAGCTGCTGGATTAACCTTAATCCAAGCTGAAAATGTAAATGTTTTTCTATTACTAGCAGAAGGCGTTCTATACATATAAGCACTATCATCATCATTAAATCTAACAGAGTTGTTAACAGTCTTTACTTCATTCAACGGCAGGAACTGACCAACTCGTTGGCCACCACCATTGCCTTCATACAATACTGTATAGAAGTATGAATTCTCAATTGAATCATTTCGAGGTGTATTTACCGGTTCAGCTAAATTAAATGCTTTTACTTCTTTATAAGAATCATCACCATGACTCCAAAGACTTCTCTCAACTCTAATCTTGTGGCCCCCAGATACATTAATACCATTACCACTGAAGATAGTCCAATCTGTTCCAGTAAGTCCAGAGTCATAAAAACCAGTACCTGCATCTGGATCACCTGAATTAAACCATGTACCATTACGACCAATATAAAACTTACCAGCCTTGATTAAATACATCCAAACATCATTAGCTGCACCAGCCACACCTAAAGTAGCTGTTTCAACACCATCAAGATAATACCAGAATTGATTACTACCGCCAGCACCTCTTCGGTAAACACCCCACCAACCGGATCGGTCTGAGTCACCAGGAATACCACCATATTGGTTTATTGAATCTGTAAAATTCATCATACCATGAGTACAACCAGCACCCGGAGTACCTGTATGGGTTACTTCAAAATAATATCCATTTTCATCTTCTGCATCAAATGTTACTGTTCCTGCATATCCTGAACCGCTACCTCCTTCTTCTAGTCCACCTTCACGTATATCATTACTTGATGCATTTGTATACTTGTTTACGGCTGATAGTATAGCCATATTGTTAGTAGGACTGTCAGGAAGTATGTCATCAGCACCTATACCAGAATCTGTAAAGTGATTATCATTTCCACTTGTATCAGCACCTACAGTTGATGCAGATGCACCACCTGTTCCTGTTTGTTTGAATTCCAATCTATATCCATTAGCACCATATGTAACATTAGGTTCTTTTGGAATCCACACTCCGTTCTTATTCTCACCGAAATATTCTGGACCATAACTTTGACCGTCACAAAAGTTTATTTCTGCTAAGTATACATCAGCTCCAGGATTACCATTAGCTATACCAGTCTTACCACCCCAGTTTTGAGTCACACCACTTGCATTTATAAATGACCATGTAGATTGTGAAATTCCATCTGTAGAAGTATCAGTTTCTAAAACTCCATTAACATACCATCTTAGTTTATCAGCTGTTGCAACTTGGTTCAAATCTGCTCTAAAAACAAAATGATACCAAGTACTAGTATCTCTAATAACACGGTTCCAGTTTTTATTTCTAGCACCTGGCAATTCAGTTTGATGTGTTAATTGTTCAGATGCGTTAAGTGCAAAAAAACTATATGCTGAGCCACTAGTTCCAGCACTGAAGAATTCAGTAGCAGCTTGACCGGCTTCTGGATCCCAAAACTTTATCCAAAAACTCATTGTCCATATAGAAGTACTATCTGGAGTACCGGCTGACCATTGCAATGTTGTATTATTATCATTACTCATACGCAATGAATTGTCAATAGTCTTATTATAGAAAGTTCCTCCAATAGCTTGAAGAGAGCCCATTCTATTTGATGCATCGGTTCCGAATGCCATTATATACTCCTTATGTACCTAGGAGATCTAATGTCACCGAGGCATGTATTGAATTTGCACTTCTTACTACGTAATCTATTCTATCTTGTGCATTTGCTGAAGAAGATAGTGAAGGAGCTGATCCAGATGGGAATCTCCAATATTGACCAAATGTAACAGTTCTATTTCCTGTTCCATCCTGTGTCAAAAATATTGAGCCACCTTGTGTATTTGACGTACCTGTTGGATTAGACATAACAATATTATTAGCTAATGTAATATCAAAATAATTATTGTTTGCTAAATTTAATGTTACTGTAGAAGTACCGGTATTAGATCCTGCAGTAAATCCAACTGGAGCAAATCTTTGAGCCGCTGTAAAGACTGTTATTGCACTAGGTTGAGCACCGCCAGCTGGCAAACCTTGAACATTTGCACTTGCAAAATTGATTACTGGTTTGACATTACCAATAGTATTTGCAAAGTTAACATTGGAAGAGAATAAAGTATTAGCTGAAACTACTCTTAATTGTGAACCAGATATGAATGTGTTTGATCCACTAAGAGTTGTGTTAGCTGATTTGATATGAGTGTTGGATCCTTGGAATACAACATTAGATGATACTGTTAGATTGTTAGCTAACTCAGTACCTGAAAGACTTCTATCAAGTACCTTTATAGATGTAACACTATTGTTAGCTAGAAATGCACTTTGTACAACTGTCTGCGACATTATACATCCTCAGCATCTGGGTCTGTTGGCCAGTCTTGCATTGAAGCAAGAACATTGATTGAACCGTTAGCATGATATGTAGAAGTGTGTAGAGTAATAATTGCATCAATATCAGCTGCATCATTTACAGATGTTTCAAGCGCATTACCTTTTGCACGTACATCTGATCTGTATGTTGCATACACTGAAGGAACAGTATTACCAGCCACTTCATTAGCCTTGATTACCATCCAGTCAGTTGGTTGTAATTTGCTAGCAACAGTGCTTTTAATTGTTACAATCTCAGCTTCTTTTGTTTCTGTAAGATCTTTAGCTGTTGGTGTGTATGTACCAGTAACAGTACCAGCTGAATCATCTACTGTATAAACAGGACCAGAGTTTGTGTAGTAATCTGTTCTACCCTTACCAGTTTCAGAATAGCTATAGATACCAATATCCTTGAGAGCAGAAGCTGTCCAAGATGAAAAAATATTGGCTGGATATTGCAGGCCACCAATCGTCAAAGCGGTTGGCCTACTATACAGCCTTACTACTTGAGAATTTTTAACGTAAGCCCACATTGTTTTTCCTTTATTTGTTTATTGTATTTATTGTTAGAATGCTCTAAATCTACCAGTTTGTCTACCAGTATCAAGAACTGTTGAACCAGTAAAATTGGCGCGGGTTAAGAGTGGGTTAGCAACTGAAAGTGCCGTTTTTCCAAAGAAACCAGCTGTTCCATCTTCATAGAAAGTTACATAAGCTCCAGTACCAAGACTAGATGTATCTAGGTTACCACGTAAACCACCCATATGTGTAGCTTTTTGTGACATTGGCCCAAAATGCTGGCTAGTTGGCCCACCGTTAATTAAATCATTTACTGGTGTTAGCTCATCAGCAAATAATGTTTTACCTCCAGTTTCGAATGCCTCGTGATTACCACCTGTAGGAGTGCCACTATGATTTATACCCATTCCGGTATTATCAGCATTTGTAAATGTTGCTCCAGCTGCTTTTACTCTTCCATCTTCTGTCATTACAGCACAACCAAGTTCCTGAGAATTTGTAGCATAACCACCCCACCATTGTAGATATTCTACTTGACCATTAAGTGAAGACCAATCAGAAAGTAAAGGAAAAGTAGCAGAATTTATATCATCATCAATGCGATCAGTTACGGTCCCGCGCGCATCACCATTTTGATTAAACATTCCTGATGTTGGATAATTTGTCAGAGCATCTCCAATTACAAAGATATCATGATCATAATTCTGCCATGCTACATTACCGTTAAAAGCGTTCTCACCTTCCGACATCCATATATTCTGAACATCTTGGAATACATCAGCCATAGAGGCTATTGTTGGATGCTGCTTTTTATATGAATTATAAAACATTTGAGAGACTTCAGCAAATCCAGGTACTCTATCATTACCATCATCAGCTGCTGATACACCTCCAAAAAATACTTCACCTGTAGAGTCGGCATTACGAGATCCAGAAATATGTAAACTACCATCGTTCATAAGTAAAATTGTACTACCATAATAATTATGCATAGCAGTTAATTTCTTTAGTCCACCATGTTTACCACAGTCAAAAACAGGCGTTGGTCTTCTTACATAATCATATTCTACACCAAGCTGACTCATGTGGTTTTCACCCCATGCCCATAATATACCATTGTTATCTAAAGCAAAAACACCTTGTCGGCCATTGGTTGCAGGACCCATAAAAGTCCAAATATCAATGATAGGAGAACCACCAAACCAATTATTATAATCTAACTTAAATGGAGTGCCTGAATCAGTATCAAATGCCGGTGCGTTTTCAGGATGACCCCAGCCAGTAGCACCATAAGTAGAATCACCCCAAGTCCAAACATTGCCATCTGAATCTAAAGCTAAACAATTACCATCGACACTACGATCTTCGCCAATAAATGCAGTTGCAAGTTTAACTATAAATGAATCTCTAAATGTTCCTGCTGAAATAGCCGCATTCCAATTTGTACCTGTTGAAGTATTATCTTTACCTACTGTGCTTGGACCATAATTACGTGTACTATTTGTATCTCCTGTACCACCCATCTTGTTTGTATTATATCCGCTATGAAAAACTTCACCATTATTAGATAGGTACCAAGCATTTCTTGATGTTGCGGCTATCTGGATAATTTCATTTTCACCAGTAATAGGTTGTTTATCATGCTCAAGAAAATCGGTCCAAGGCATTGAGAAAATTCTAGCACGTCTACTAAATATCTGCGATGCGGCCGCGGGATTTGTTCCAAGAAAATAATGACCAGCTGTTGTGTTATATTTTCCACCAAAATGGCAAGGGTTACCATCCCAATCAACAAGAAAACATCCTTGTATTCCCTGCTGCGTCGGAGCATCTGTTCCATAATGTCTATCCCAACCTAGCGGAGCTTGATTACCAACTAATGGAACAAATTTACCAGGGTTAGACATTCTTGGACTTTTTGCAACTCTAGTCCATTTGTTTGTTAGTGCACCATGATCATAAACTGGGTGAATACCTCTACCTCCAGTTACACAAACATACCAGTCACCTTTATAAGAAACCAAATCACCTTTATGATAAGTTCTCTGAGGACTCCATCCACCTCTGTTTACATTACCGTTAGTATGGTTTTCCCAAAAGTTAGATTTACCAGGCTCATAATAATAACCTTGATATCTTTCGTTAGCACCTTCATCACTTTTAGCATACCATGTTCTACCTCTATGACGTACAACATCATGCCGGCCATAAACAACATGCGGTTTCCAATCACCTTTCCACGTGTATTTGAAAGTTGCTGGGTTTAAATTTTGTCCGCCGAAATGCATGTTTTTATTCCTTAAACATTAAAAGTATAAGTGTTTGCAAAATTGTAACCAAAAGCCTCTGCATCTACTTGTGCTTGTACGGTATTTGCTGTTAAAGGATCCATAAATCTTTCACATATCTGATCAGCTGCTTCTGTATATATTTCTGTATTAGAGGATTCTTCACCGGGTTTTAATATAATTAAGTTTGTATCTGCTTCACTAAGTGGTAATGATTCTTCTGCATAACCATATTCTGTCTTTTCAGCAGTTGTCCATGTAACAAAACTATTATCTCTCACTGCAAAATAACTCTTATCATTTATGTCACCTATATGTAAACATGAACTATTTAATGGATTATCAGTGAAGAAATCAGAATTGATTTTATCAAAATTAATAGTTGTTTCAGTACCATCGCCAAGTATTACATTTTTACTAACTGTAGTAGTTTCAACATAACGAGAGTTCCAACCGGGCCACTTATTAGTAAACGGAACTGCTGTATTATTATTTATAGAAAAAATTAATCTAGCCATCACGACCCCCAATACATAAAGTCAGCAAGAGCACGTGCATCTTCTTCTCTACCATCACTAATTAAACTTGCAGTATATGTACCAAAATGTTTTAATCGTCCATCTTGAGTAAGAACAGTACAAAACCATGGATAGTAAGTACTGGTACTATACACAAATGCGTGGCCATCAGCTCTAACATCAATTGCTTTTGAACCATCTTTATGCATGTATGATGGAACGGCTATTTCTTTCCATCCATATTGTGATACATCAGTTCTTCCTGATCTTGAACCTGCGCCATCTCTCTGTGCAATATCATAATTAGTATTATTATTACCTAATTCACCTAAACCAGATGTATAAGTAGCACCATTCTGAGGCATAACTAATACATCTCTATCTTTTGTGAGACAAATTAATGCACCAGATCGGTTACCACCTGTATCATTATGAATCTTAATGGGGAAAGATATATCGTTACTTATAACAGGTGTTGATTGATTAGTTGTTCCAGTAACAGTTCCGTTGTTGAGTTCATAAAAGCCATTATGTCCTACACCATATACAGCTCCGTTGGCTTGAGCAGTCCAAAGGTTACCAAAGTTATAATGACCTGTTGCCCACATATTAACCGTGGTGTTGCCTTGCGGCCAACTTGTTCTTCTGTACGTAGCTGGACTTGCTGCTACATCTACCGTGTTATTATGATTAGTAGTTGAACCATCACCTAAATTACCAACACCATTATATCCCCAAGACCAAACATGACCATGGCCATCTAGTATGTAAACAGTTTGGTATTGTTCCCAGCCAGAAATAATAACTTTTTGAATTCCATTATATGCATTCCAATCTAAATCAATTTTACGGAATATAGAACAATGTGTTGCTGTTTGTGTACCCGTATTAGTTGGATGTCCAAGTTGACCCAAATTATTATAACCACAAGTCCAAAGATATCCAGCTTGTGTAAGAACCATACTCATTCCGAATGTTTCACCAACGGCCCAACAATCTACAATTCTTTCATTTTCAAATTGTGACATTGGTATTTTAGTTGGTGATGTTACATCAACTACTCTATCTTCAGCAAAACCACCCAAAAATGAAGTTTTTGGATCATCTCCTAATTCAGGACCAACACCACATTGACCATAACTATTATCACCCCATGTCCAAATTTCACCGTCTTCATCAAGTGCAATTGCATGTCCTTGATTAAGTGTCGCCACGGCCGAGGTGGTAAAATCACCACACGCCATGGCTAGTTTAACTATTCTTTTATTACCAAAATCTTGTTTACTGTAAGAATAATTACCAGATGTATGTTCCTGAACTTCAGAAGCACCGCCTGGATTAGAAGTAGAATTAAAACCACCAGTAACACCTAAAGTAATAGTTCCATCACTCATAAGAGAGCCATGTGCAGCACCACCTGCAATTGACATAATAGTTGGCCAACCTGAAGTACCTGGTGTATCAAATACATTTTGAAGTGCTGGTAAAGTGTATTCATCAGCATTCACATATTGATTATCAGTGTCATGTCCTCCATATAGCGGACTTGTTCTTACAGCTGTATCATAATAGAATCTTGAATGTACATTTGGATCGTACGGAAGAGATATTTCACCTCCTTGGCTTGGAGATGTATTATATGGTGCACTATAGTAACCACCCCAACCCCAACCAGCAATACTTCCATCCCATTTTACACCAACAAAGCCTCCATGAGTAGTCATGGTTGAAGGTGTTGCTGCATTGTAAAGTTCACTTTGGCCATTAGCTCCATACGTATTCAATGGAATATTACCATTCCACGTATTTGCCCAACCGGTATTAGCATGAAGACTTAGTTTTGGATGACCTCTCCAACCTACTGGATTTTCATTTACAAGACGAGTAATTTTTCTATCATGTATAACAGGACCACCTTCTATGTAAAGTTCCCATGTTCCGTAATGGTTAAATACAGGGTCATCGCCTTTAGAAGTTCTTTTAGCGTAATATGCTGCACCAGAAGCCCCAGTTACAACTTGACCAGTAAGATAGATATTACTGTTTGACCAATTGCCTACATACTCACCAAATTGGTTTTCTGATTCAAAGTAATCCCAATATGTAGTATTTACTTTGAACTTTTTCATAGCTGGATCACGTACTTCTGCAGCGGCTGAATATTGCCAGTTAGTGTCTCTAATCAATGGATCATTGTTTGATGTACTAGTTCCATTCTTATAGATAAACTTAGCATTTTGATAAACAACAATATCATCAACATTGTAAGTAACAGTGTTGGAGTAGTCACCTTTAAATTCAAATTTTACTTTACCTAAATTAATTATGGTTGCCATTATTTACTCCTAGTTACCTGGCAAAAAGACGGTACCGCCTTTTGTTTCAATATCTGTACCTTGTGTTGGAAAATCACCCGGAGCTGAATAGTTGTCAAGCCCATAGTAAGTTGCTCCTGTAGCAATAACTCTTCCTACATCTTTATCAAAGTATATAGCCGCACTAGTTGCTTGAGTATAACCTCTTGTTTGTAATGAAATTCTATAAGGATTAACACCTGGGAAAACTCTTAGGTTTTGATGATAATAATATTGTTCTGTTGCTGAAGCTGAAGGTTTAGGTAAATCAGCATCTAGGGTATTAGTAGTGGGGCTAGCCGCGCTACCTAATTCAAAAACATTACCGTATTGATCACCTTGGAAATACCATCTTGTCTTATATCCATTTTGATTTGTTATACTTGTATCTGCTATATATTGTTCCAAACCTATACCTATATGGACAGCACCAGTACCGGTAATAGCTTTTACATTTACAATATTTGATATAGTAGCACCGTAGCTATCTAGAGGTTGTACAAAAGATTGTTGATCTGTTGCATTACCTTGACCAAGAACATAGTTAGCACCATCACCACAAGCATAAAGATCATTATCTGTTTGTGACGTTCCTTTTGTTGCAAAAGTGACATGATCGCCAGTGCCAGTACCGGAGCCACCAAATACCCAAACATTTTGCCAATCAGTGTCAGACCCAACTTGTGTTGGTGATGATCTAACGCTTGTATCACCTTGACCTAATGCACCTGCGGCATTTTCACCCCAAGTCCATAATGTACCGTTACCAGCAACAACTGCGGCAACATTACGCTGATTACCAGCAGTAGCAAACTTTTTGATACCACCTACTGTACCCCAGTCTTTGACTAATGTCCAGACTGGTTTACTAACTAAATCTCCTACACCTAACTGACCATGAACATTGTAACCACATGCATACATTTTACCTGTATCGGTAAGAACCCATATTCTACCATAGGTACCACCATTGGCCCATATATCTACAGGATTACCAAAGGCGGCCTGATCCCAACCGTTGGCACCTGTTGTTATATGTGTTGGAACTGTATTATCTACTGACCCAGCTGCTGCACCTTGACCATAATGATTATCACCTGAATGCCAAATTTCATTTGTATTGTTTGCCCCATATGAAATAAGAGCATAAGTTGCTGTATCAGTATTAGTTGCATTTCCTAATGTCATAGCAATTCGAATAGCTTTTTTGCCTCTAAGAACTTTTGTTTCACCGGTTCTGTTTACGTTTGCATAACCCCATCTATTAAAAGCACCATTTTGTTCAGTATCAGTGGTAGTACCTCTACCAGCTTGGCCCTTGGTGTTAGCACCATAGTAATGTACTTCACCATTGTTAAACAATACGAACATACCAGCGTAATCTTTAAGTAACATTGAAACTTTAGGAGGTTCCCCATCTGGTGTATCAAGCACACCATCAAGATAATCTAAATGTCTAAACGGTACTTCAGATGTAGTCCAAAAATTATCAACCTGTTCAAAAGGTGGGCTACCTGCAGTTGCATTTGCGGCATCACCTGGAATAGTAACAGGTAAAAAGTTTTTATTTATAAAACAACATCCACCCATGAAATACTGAGTTGAATCGGTCACCCCATACCCATACGTATCACCAAACCAAGCTGGGGTTGAGTTACCAACCATATTATTACCAGACCACTGACTTCTAAGGATATAACCTGAGTTAGGAAAAGGTTCCGCGCAATCTGGATGTACTAATGCGGTTTTGTTAGGACTTGCTGTACCAAAAGCAATACGATCCCAATCAGTAGTTGGGTTTGCTGTTGTATTAGCTGGCGGTAAAGTTGTTGATGCAACATTAACTCTATATGTACCACTTACACCATTATTAGCAATGTATTGAACATTGTCACCGTGATAATATGTTCCTGAACGCCAGTATGAATTTGTTAAGTGACCATGTGAACTTTTGCTAGTTCCAAACATAAATGTGTTTGAACTTTTGTAACCTGTTTCACCTCTGTTTGCATCTCCACCTAAACCAGAGTGTGAATACAATGTCCATTCAGTACCGGCAGAACCTGGATTATCTGAATTAGTTGTAACTCTATCTTGTGGACTTGTCGTTGAAGATGTGTTAGCATTACAAATATAAGTTTGGCCCTTATACTGCACCATGTCGTCTGGTTTATAGTTTGTACCAGAAACCCAGACGCCTCTCCAATTAAATCTTAATTTACCTATATGAGCCATTAAAATGTCACCGTTAAAAATCCAGTTGAGCTAATTGTTGTATTTGACCTTGCGCTAAAGAATGCTTGCACATATGGGTCTGTCATATTTATATTGTTATTTGAATTATAGAAAGAAACATCCAAGTCACCATTTGCAGTTTCTGAAATAACTGTAACACCATTTATACTACCACCGCTAGAACCACCAACACCAGAAAGACCAACAACATTAGCACCAGTAAAGTTAACATGGGTAGTATTAGCAAAGACAATGTTTGCGCCTGAGAAAACAACGTTGGAGGATGCTACTTGTAAAACATCATTTAACTTAGGACCAGTTACAGCACCGTCTGCAATAGATCTTGTAAGAACTGCATTATCAGAAGCCATACCTACATTTAATGTATCACCAAGTAGATATGCGAAGAATGTTGTACCAGCTGTAGGAGCAGTAGTAAATGTAATTGAACTACCAGATACAGTAAAGTCTACTGTTGGTTTTTGAATAACACCACCAAGGCTCACAATGAGCCCGTTAGGGACAAATACGTTTTGTGGATCCCCACCGTTCTTTAAAACAAATGTAGTTAAAGTACCATTAAATTGAGATGAGATATCATCAATTTGTGTATATCTACCTACTTGTGGTTGTCTTCCTAGATAAGCCATTAATTACCCTTTAGTAAGGACTATCGCCTAATAGATCTGAGTCCCAAGCTGCTTTTAATTCTGCGATGGTTGTTGCATTTGTAATAGCTGAAGCTTCAGGTGCATCTCTAAGAGCTGTCTTCTTAGTAACTGATGCTGCTTTTGCATCTGCGTCATCAGCTTCCATTGCTTTCATGTAAACAACGTCTTCAGCATCAAGAAGAGGCTTACGAACTTCGCGAATCTTGTCTTTAAAGATATCTTTAGCTGTTGCCAAGTCTTCTGAAATTACTGTACCACTAATTACCCAAGCACCTCTAAATGCACGGTCAGAAGGCATAGAGGATGGGCCGGTGATACTTTGTCCATCTTTATCAATAATTGTTGTTGTAGCCATTTACGCTACCTCCTTAATATATTCTTCTCCATTATTTATGTCTAATCTCCATGCATTTCTCCACTCTCTTGTCTTTGGAAGACATTCCTTTGTAGTAATGCAGAACCTAGGTTTGTTTGCCATATCGTGGTCTTGCCACACTCTACGTGGTATATCCTTCATTACGAGGTATTCAATTGCTTGCTCTTCAGTCATGGGACCGACAGGTTCAGTCTGATGTAGTAAGTAACCTCTTGTATGCTTCTTAAAATCTGGTTTAGCTTCATCATCAGCTAACTCATGGTATACCCAAACCGGTGGTAATATTCCTCCTTGAAGAGCACAGGCCATCCAATTTGGATCTGGAATAGTAACCTTAGCACATTCATCTGGTGCGTCTGGATCTTCCCACACTACTCTATATTCACTTTGATATCCTTCAAGATTTTCTTTTGCCCAACACAGGCGATCGAAAAGATGTACATTATTAAAATCAGGTGTTCTCATAAAAAAAGATCTCCAAAATGTGCATTGTTGATACTATCAAGTTATTTATCTTAATACTACTTATTGTTCAATCTAAATTTTTTGATCTGATTCTTAGGCTTGAACCTTAAACTATCATCAAACAAGTTTTTCCACTTCATAGCCATTGTCAATCTATTATAATTTTCTCTCTCTTTTAAATAATTTAATAGATCAGGTCTGCTACATGGTACTAGTTTTACTCGCTCTTCATTTGGTGTAAAAAAAGTTACGCTGTATGCTGGGTCACCTTTCTTAATTGAAATCTTTTGACCTTCTGATAGAAAAACACTTGAGTGAGTTACTCTTGGAAACTTGTATATGTCAACTATAGCTGGAATAACTGGTGCTAAAGGACTATCCTTATGAGGATGTATTAACATCTTTACTCCAGGTGTATCAGAAAAGAAAAACACATCAGTGCAAAGACATTCAAATATATTACCAACCCATGAAAAGAATGGTTCCCTGTCCTCATATCTAGCTAGGTATTTTGGATCACTACTAAAGAGCTGTTGATCGTTAACATTAAACTCAACTGAAAACGGATAATCGACTCTAAAAGAGTTATACATATAAGTTTGGACAGCTGGACATCTTTGAAAAATTGTATCCTTCCTTAATGTATTTGGTTGTTTAACATCTGATATTTGTAATGGCTTTGGTTCATTTATCTCCATCATAGGAGCCGATGGATGACAAAAACCAACTTCAATATTTTTAGATAACAATGACATAATTACCAACTATTAGAAGATAGCTGTCTGTTATTTCTATTCACTTTCAAGTTAAATGCAACAGATACTCTTTCTTTATCGGATTCGTTGACTTGAACATTATGAAAAACATGTCCAGGAAAAATAACCATTGAATCTTCAGTAGGAGTATGTGCATATTGCAATCGACTAAACGGAGTGTCGTTTAGTAGTGGTGTTGAGTAAAAAGGCATATACTGTTTGATTGGATCATTGCTATAGAAAACAATATCACCACTATCTTCTGGAACTTTTAAGTAAATAACAACTGCAAAATCAGCACCTGGATGATTATGAATATGGTTCCAGTGATCAGGGTCATTAATATTCATCCAAATACCATCAACTGCAAAGCTAGTACTTGCTTCTATCCCAAGAAAACCGATAGCAGCAGTAACATCTTTCATTGCTTGACTCATAAGATCAGCAACTACTTCATCGGAAGGATTTAGGAAGTCAGATTGGAAACCGCCAGCGTTGCTGCTTTCTTTTGCAGGGTATTGTCTTGCATTTTCAATAAAACGGTTTTTTTCTTCGAATTTAAAATCTTTAACAAATAAAGGGACGGCAAATAAGGATTCAATCCTCTTATTCTCATTATCACTATTCACAATTTATCCTCATAAAAATTATACAGATGGAAGGTCTGGCCAATCATCTAAGTTTTCAGCATCGTCAATATTCAATGCATTATATTGATCAACTGTTGTACATGCATTAATATCAGCTATAATACTATCGCATGCAGTTTTTACAGCTGCTCTATATGTAGTTACTGCAGCAGGAACATCTGTACCAAGTTCATATTTTCTAATTATATACCAATCATAAGTTTCTTGCAACCTACGAGCTGTATTTTTAATAGTAGCTATCCCATCAGTTTTTAAAGTAGCTAGATCTACTGAGGGTGATGGATCATCCTGCCATGTAATACCAAGAGCAGCCTTACCATCGCTAGACAATTTTGCCCAACCTTTACCAACCTGGTAACCGTCAGTATTTAAAAATGATTGGTTTGGTGTGATCTCTGATCCATTATACATCCAAGCCATTTTAATTTATCTCCTATGAAAACGAATAATTTGCTTGACCAATTGGTTCTAAATCATATGCAGAATTCTGGCTATCAAAACTACATGTATAAACATTCCATGTTGTATTTGTATCATAATTATATGTATATATCAATGTATCATCACCACCGTATATTCTTATCTGATTTGCATATCCACTTTGATTGGTCATGTCTAAAATTACATAAGGTATGTCTGTTGCGTAATTATATGTACCGCTTGTATAAGTAAAAGAAATACCGTTAAATCTATAAGTTAAATGACCTGAAGATTGCCATTGGAAAATACCACCCTGACTATACATTTGTCCTGTTTGTCCTTGAATGGTAGTACCATTAGCTATACCAATCCATCTAGGTACTTTTTGATGCATCCCAATAACATACATACCACCACCGGTAGTAGAATAGCTCACTGTACCAGCTGTTGATAGATTATATACACCGCCACCAGCCGCGTATACACCTCTAACCTGGCTATTCATGAGACCGCCCCAGTTGTCATATCCTAAGCCGAGATCATATCCCCAACCATTTGTTCCAAAAGGTCCTGACATATTCTAATCCTTAACCAAAATCCAACTGTGGTGCACCTAACAAAATTCTGTCGGAGGCAATTACAATGTATGGAACTACGTCTGTATCGGCATTACCAATTGATAGTGTAATCCCCCCAGCTGCTGGTGTTTCATAATCTGTGCCAAGTGTGACTGATCTATTGCCAGATGCATCTTGTATAAAGACAATGAATCCAGACTGGCCAACTGCTTCTGTGCTTGGGTTAGCCAATGAAATTGTATTTGCTAGTGTTAGTACAAAATTCTGACTTTGATCAAAATTCAAAGTTACAGTTGAATCAGCTGTTGTCGATCCAACGGTTGCTGTATTAGTAGTACCCTGAACTGATTTAGCTAAAATTAAATCATTAAATGTGGTATTACCGGTAATTGTAGAATTAGTGAAGGTTGTATTACCAGAAACAGTACTTCCACCAGAAAATGTTACATTGCCTGAGAAGGTTGCACCAGTAGCTACCGTAATATTTCCAGAACCTGCTAAGGTTTCTAATCTATCTACTTTTAATGTGCTAGCCATAATGCTATCCTTGTTGTGTTAAATTATTAGTATTCAATTATTTATACTATCTCTTGTGATGCTACATGAGCTGCATAAGCATCTTTAATTGCTTGTGTGTGTACTGCATTACAAACAGCCTGCACTTCTGCGCTTTCACCTGTGATGTCAGCGTCAGGTGCTACAGTGTGTCTGTGAAAAGTACGACTAATCTCAACGCCATCACGCTTGATGACTGTTGCGGTGCGCACTTGAACGTGCTTGAAGTCACCTACAACTTCTATTTTGTCTTGGATTGTTTCTTCTGTTAGTGCCATTTTTATTTCCTATGGATGGACTGACTGCCTGATAATCCAATCAGGTTACGATGTGAAGTAAGTAAATGTTGTCCACAAATACATGCCAGCGGGTGCACCATGCTGTGATGCTGACCATGCTCCGGCAGCGTTTATGTCATAAAAATTCAAAGTAGTGCCACCATTGCCCATATAAACACCTGTGTGTTCTCTACTAGCATTAGCACCCAGCAAAGAGTAAATCATACCCGCCGCCCCACCCGCACTAAAACCAGACGCTTGAGCAAACGGAAATGAATCAATGCTTACAGCACCGCTATAACCAGTCATGTTTTTATTATCAAAATCCATTAAAACACTCACCTGATTGCCAATTTTTGTGTATACGCCATTGCCAGTAATTAGTGTACCCGGTTCGCTGCTTCCCCCCCTTATTCTTGGTGTCCAAGTGCCTTCTTCATAATCATCTAACTGATTAGCAGACGTTGTTCCACCGTTTAAATAGATTCCTGTTCCAAAGTATGCTGACTGAAATGATGCAGTGTTTGATCCAAGCGTATATGTATTAGCAGATCCTGGTATAATATTACCCATAATAGTTGCTGTATTACTAATGGTAGTTGCACCGGCCAACGTAATAGCAGTATTGGTTACAGTCACTCTATCAGCACCACCAGTTTCAAGTGTAAGGGTATCACTTCCTACACCTGATGTTAAACCCGCAATTTTCTTTATGTTAAGTTGACTGCTCATAGTATCGATAAGTATCCATTAACTGTTAATGTTGTTGAAGCATCTACTGTAATAGGACCAGCTGCTGATGCATTCTCTGTTGTATTTATCTGCACGTTAGAAGTAAGTGTTTGTGAGTTAACTCTAAAGATATCACCAAGATTACCAGCATTACCTATAGTACCATTATTACCTTTAAATTGTGAACCACCAAGCGATACACTAGCATCAATTTTGGCCTGAGTAATTGCTCCATCTTTTATTTGGCTTGTGTCAACCGAATTTGGTGCTGGCTCATTAAGACGAATGGCCGAATTATTATTTACAATATAGATTGTTTCACCTTGAATCGGTGCACCGGTAAATGTAAGGGTTGTTCCGTTTACTGTATAAGCAACACCTGGCTCTTGACGAATATTACCAACAAATACTTCTATGATCTCTGGTCTTGAAATTGGATCACGCATAGTAAATTGAGTCGTTGTACCATCACCAGTAAACGTCTGCTTATCGATAAAATCGAATCCGTTATTGAGCGGGTTGCCAAGATATGACATTCATTACGCTCCGTTTTGAATTAGCACTGACATTACAGCATCTACTGCGCCAGCAGTGTTAGCCGATACTTTAATTGATTCACCATGGAGAACGATCTTCTGATCACCACCAATAGGAACTAAAGTAGAACCTGCTGTAATAGGAGCATTTTTAATAATGAATGTATTGGCTGTATTAGATGCGTGAGCAACATCAACCAAAATAGCTGAGTTTGATTTATTTGAAATAGCCAAACCAATCACTGTAGAAACATTAGCACCTGGTGAGTTAAAGTTACCAACAGATGTTAATGACGTTCCTATATTTCTAGATGTGAATGTCCTGAATATATTTGCCATCTTTTATCCTAATGCAATTGCAAATGCTAACGAGTCATCCCCTGACGAGTCAGCTGTTGTTTTTACTTCGTTAATAGCGCCGGAGATACTATTACTTGTTGTATTTAGGCCGACCATCTCTGTTGTTCCAGTAATTCTTAAACGACCACTTATATTAGTATTGGCACCCAATAAGTTTGTATTGGCACTATTGAATACAACTTTAGATGTTGTAATAGTAAGATTAGATCCTTGGATTAATGAATTTGCTGTTACGTTCAGCTGATTAGAAAAAATGTTTGTATTGGCACCAGTAAATGTATTATTAGCTGATGCAAATGAAACTGTATTAGAAAACGTAACTGGACCTGTAAACTGAATGTCAGCACCAGAAAATTTTGTATTAGCTGAAACATTAAAGAAGTTTGTAAAGATGTTTGTATTAGACTGCTGACCGGTGAATGTTGCATTAGCACCAGCAATAATTACATTAGCAGTAAATGAAGCAGTATTACCTGCAACATCTAATCTTGGACCATTGATAGTAGTATTAGCTGCAGTAAACGATACGTTAGCAAATAAATTGTTTGCATGTAACTGACTATCATTTCGAGTGAAAGAATTCAAACGAGCTGAGATAGTATTTGTTCTTCGACGCCAGGCGTCAAAGGTATTATCGAGTGCTACATTAGCTATAGGGCTACCTGCCATTTTATTTCCTGTCTAGCAGTTGTCTCAACATATCTTTAATTTCATTCACTTCAGACTTTATACTATTTATTTCTTCATTCTGAGATTGATAAACTCTTTTTCTATTTCTATGAGCGTTTAGCGCATTTACATCTGTTGCTAGTAAAGCCTTACTATACACATTTCTTGTAAAACCCGGTTTTTCGGTTTGTACGTTTACATGATGAACTTCAGGTTTGTTAATTAACGATTCATATTCTTCAGACATTAATCTACCGCTATTGCTCTAAAGTTTTTAATTCTTGGCACATCAGTTGGATTAGATCCATACATTGCAATCTTTACTGCAAACTGCTTAAAGTTATTATATGTTATACCTCCTGCAGTATATGTAATTGGATCTGGTGCTTGGAACTGATACTCAATAAACTCATCTTCCTGTACAGATGCTGGAGCAGTACCAACTTCAGTACACAAAACATAAGGAAGATCATCAAAGTTTGTTTGATCTTCATCAGCCTTTGCTTTAACATACACAGCAAATTGTGAATGTGCTTTTCTGTATGCATCAAAAATAATTCTTACTGAGTTTGCATCAAAGCCATCTTCAAGTGTAATAATTCTTGTAATATATTTTGAGATAATGTTACCACCTGATGGTGATGTTTCACCTGAAACAGTTGCTGTAGCAAGATTCGATCCTACAGGACTACCACCAGTAAATGTAATAGTAGGTGTTTCAATATATCCAGAACCTTTGTTAGTGAATACTAATCTTTCAACAGAATTTGAAGCTGCACTGTTAACAACCGCAACAGCTGTAGCAGTTACACCACTTGGACCAGTAGGTGCTGAAAAGGTAACTGTTGGAGCAGCTCTGTAATTAGAACCACCAAACAGATTAATAACACCAAGATCATTACTGAGTTCTGCATTATTAAGTTCATTCTTAATGTATATAAAGTTCATACCTCTTTGATCAATGACAGGACTAACATCTGGATTATTAGACTTCAAAGTAGCTTGTACTGTAATAGCTCCATTAGCTTTAAAAATCTGTCTTGAAGTAAAGTAGTTTTCACCTTCAGGATTATAGTTACTAAAAGATGTAGATAGTGTATTTGATGATTCAGGTGTTGTTTTGATTCTATAATCTATATCTGCTGTATCGTTAAAAGTAATATCATTTAGCTGGCCAAGTAAAAAATCATATCTAAAGCCACCTGTGTTTAATTCTCTTCTTGTTGATGGGATGTCACCAACACTTCGGTGAATACCGTTAGCATTCATACCAAGTCTTGTGTCCAGTGTCATTTCTTGTGATTTAAATAATGCAACTTTATCTTCATCTGTAGTAAAATTTGCCTTGAAGATTTTAAACATCAGGTCTTGAGTGCTATCTGGTTCATATGTAGAAGAATTTGAAGACTTAAAAAGAACACCGGAATAAGGTTGTCTTGTAATTTGAGTTTCTAAGCCAATTACCTTCTCACCTATTTGAGCTGTATAAACTCTATGATTATCTGAGTTTGAATAAACTATTATAGCATACTCACCACCAGGAGCTAAATGTATTGGTGCATCAAAACTAAAGTCAGTTGGATTAGCTAGAATGTCATCTATATCTGTTATAGTAGTAGGAACATTCACATTAGCAGGATTTACAGAGACATCTGATCCTGGTACAACTTCATCAGCTGATGGAAAACCATTCAACACTTCTCTGATTTCTAAGAATACAGGAAAACTATCATCCTTCTCTTGGAAGAACAATTGGATTTTAGTTAAAAATATTCCAAGAGGATGCTTACCACTATTCACAAAGAATGTTTGGGCAAGAGAATCACCCCTATATAAGGTTGTACTTTGAGCCATTTTTTATCCTTTTAAAACCTTCATTCTTTCATCATAGAGATTATGGTCTGTAAAACATGCATGATCATAGTCGTTATAAAAATCCCTTAAAAACGTTTTGGTATTGTTTTCCTTTAATTCCATACTATGATATTTTGTATATCTTTTGTGTAAAGCTGTTTCACCAGTTACAGTATATACTAATTTACATCCTTTTTCTTTGGCCAGGTCCATGATATTGTCTATACATAATCCTAATGCTTTATGTGCTTGTCTCATATTAGCATTCTTATCAACTACTATCCATTCCATAAAACCAAAACACGTACCGTCACATACATATAATCCACCAGCGCAAATTGGTATATTATCATATTCTACCACAATACCTAGTGGAGGTAAACAATCTTTTGGTACTCTACCAAAGTCCCACTGGTCCCACCACTTAACAAGAATATCATAATCCTTGTTAACATCCCATTTTCTAACATTCATTATTTAATTTTGTCTCCAATGCATTCTTTTTTTCTGAACTATAATCACGCCATTTGTCAAAATATTCATCGCCCATAACTTCTATAGCTTGAATCTCATCTGCTTCAAAGTAATCAGTAAATGTAATTCCATCTATAAGTAATCTTCTATTCATTGTACCAAAATTGTATACAACAACTGTTTCATTATTTATTGGTGTACCATGAGTTGATTTTTCAACTCTTTTCCATATTCCATCTTCTAATACTGGATGACTTCCGGAAACCTTAACACCTTTGTAATCATATAGATCGTTTATTAAAAACTCACCTTTTGCAAAAATCTTTCCACCTATAGCAACCTCTTCACCAAGTTGAATAGTTTCAATTGCTTTTTGTGATCCATCGGCCATAGTAACCATAGTACCTGCAAGGAAACATCCATCACCACCACCACAACGGTCATTACCACCATTATGTCTGCCACCACAGCCGCCGCCATCTCTACCATCACCACCGCGGTATGGAGGAGGTGGTGGCGGACTATAAACCCGAGATGTGCTTATAAGTTTTTCTTCAATTACTTTTGAAACTACAGTTCTTGTTTGTTGTAATGTTTTTCTTCTAATAACCGGTGCACGTGTTGTGAGGTATGTTGTTTCTTTTACTTGCTTCAACCCAGTAGCTACAAAAGTTTGTTCAGCATATGAAGAAGCAACATCTTCTCTTCCATAAGGATCATCAATCACCATGAACACTCTTTCACCAACTCTAAAGCCTGTACCTGCTCCTTTCAATATAGATTCTTCAGGCATTCCGCGGCCTTGGTTTGGATCTGGAATATTAAAGATACCTGTCAATTCACCTTTATTATCACTTATAAGAGGAGCTCCAAAAACACCATTCGTAGGTTTTGTTGTTGTTTCGACTGGAATATAATCAAAGTATGGATAGAATCTTGTGTTGGGTTTTAATCCTTTTACAGTAAAATTAATATCTTGTGTTCTAATATATGGAACAATAGAAATGTCAACAACACGATCGCCTAATGAATCTGTTTGCAAGTCAGCAACGACAGATGTGTTTACACCAAATTTATTTTGTTTGTTTGTTGTAGTAACTTTGGTTCTATCAAACTTTTTAGTTGTAACATAGTTACCGCTTCTTGAACTTGCTGATCTTGTACCAGCATCGGTTCTCTTAACACCAGTCCAGTAGGTTTCCCAAGAACCCCATTCAGTACCAAATGCCTTGCTGGCTTGACCTGCTATGGCTGCCCATGCATCGTGATCACCAGCAACGTTAACATTCACATCTGGAAGTCTGTTTGTGTTTACAAAGTCATCTCTATCTGGATCTAATTTCAAAACTCCAACCCATGCAACCTGGTTAAATGGATTTAGCTGAACACTTCTTGACGCTAATGGCTGAGCAAGATATTCTTCTTCAGTAAATGGTAACATAATAAGGTTATCATTAAGTACAGGTCTATTTGCAGAGCTAGTGTCTAATGGATAATAAATACATCTTCTAGTTCTATCACCAATAAAGAAAGGTCTTAATTCTTGTCTTTTAGGATCAACCGATATTGCAAAATCTTCATTTTTAACATCTGTTACACTGTGACCGGTAAAGTTATCAACTACTATACCATTCTTAAATCTATCAAGACCTGCAGCATCAAGAATAGTTGCAGATTCAGCTGTTTTCTCTAGAGCATTCAAAGCAGTATAATATTCAACACGAGTCAATCTCTTATCAAGATCACCAATGTCACTCATAGTATATCTTTTAATATTGTTAGGTCTTACAGTAATGTCATCTGTTGAGAATGTGTAGGCTGGCAACTCTAATGTATAAATTGTCATTGCACCATTTCTATCTGGTGGAGTGATAGGAAGCTCTGACGACTCTCCTTCAATGACAATAAAGTTTAGATCTTTTGAATTGATAGCAATCTTATCAATTCTTGCAAGATAGAACTGATAGTCTACCTGCAATGCTGTTCCGTTAAGAGGAATCTGACCACCTTCTATTACAAACTCAGTATTAGAAAGTGAACTGTTTTGTCTCTTTGGTCTAAAGTCAATGCTGTCTCTCAATTCATAAACTGTACCACTGATCGGGCTAGTATATGTTGGAATATCATCGTAATCAATATTTGTGTATGAATCAACAGTAAAGTATCCTTTACCACCAGAATGTGTAAAGTAATCAAATGAAGCCAAGATTTGGCCAACAGGAGGCTTTACTCCAGACTTGAGTCTTATACTACCATGATCATAGAAGTTATCTCTTTGTCCAGTATCAAGAACATATTTAGATGTAATAAAGTGTTGAGAGTTTGTCATCATAGCTGTCGATACAGCAATGTTTGGATCAAATGAATCAACAACCTTTCTAAGTTTATTCACATCTGATACTCTTAACGTATCGACAGATTCTGCAACTCTATTTGGTGTAGCTACAGCTATCTGACCTGATACTACAGTGCCAAGTGCACTAGTTACGTTTGCTGAAACCAACGTTTTAGTTTTTTCTGCTGCTAAGTTATCATCTATACTTGCAATAACTGTACCGGTGAAGTTACCAGCATCTTGAGTATCTAAAGAAGCAGTACCAACAGCTCCAACTGATGGTGTTGGAACAGTGATAGATCTACTTGCAGCTGTCATATCAACAATGTCACCAGCAGTAAATGAAGATGTTCCTTCATCTGTAACTCTGACTAAAAAGTGATTTCTCTTTAATGTATCACCAAGTGTTGTACCGGTTCCTACAAATCTTTCTGTTCCATCATCCGTAGAGATAGTACCAACACCAGCTGAGAATGATACTCCTGTAAATGATCTTTGGAATCTATATTCTGCTTCAACCGACCCACCAGAGTTTCTGACGGTCTTGATAACATTATGAGGCATTGGCAATACAAGTTTGTTTTGACCAGTGTCTCTAATTTTTGTATTAGCTGCATAGTTCGAATCAACATGTCCATTGAGAGCAACGTTTGCTGATACAATAAGTTTAGTTACAGCAGATGAACTATCTGGAATACTTACTGATCTAATATTCTTTGTACCAAATGAAATTGTATATGTAGATCCTGGTTGTGTTTGAGCTTGAAGATTAGATGCAATTGTTACTAGCTTTCTTCCACCATCGTAATCTGAAATAATAGCATCTGTACCAGTTGTTTCACCAGGATTAGTAACAGTGATAGTAGCACCGTTATAGATATCATCGACTGATGGAGATGAGCCATTATTAGCAAGATGAACTTGATTAAGAGTTGAGTTAGCTTGCGCAACAGTACCAGTTACTGTATTTGAAATTCTAATATCAAATAAATGAAGATTAAAAACGCGGCCTGGGTTATCTACAGAGTCAGATCCACTATCTGATAATTGTCTTACACGTGCTGTACCAATTACTGTATTCTGATAGTGATCAGTATTAGTAGTAGAGATAGTATCTCTTGGCACATAGTGTAAGTGTACAGTGCTAAATGCAGTTGGATCAAATTGACTGATACCAGAGATTGAATTATCTACTGGACCAATATCATCAATTCGAATAAAATTACCCATCTGGTTATAGATATCTGCATTATCAACTTGCAAGAAGTCTCTTGCTCTGTTCATTGTAAGATGTGAAACACCCAAAGTACCAAATTCATATCCTTCAACATATGCTTTACCTTGGCTAAGTGAAGCAACATAATTCACAGGATTAAAGATAGTGAATGAATCGTTAGCCCCTGGTGTGGCTGAGAAAGCAGAATCTAAAGTAAGTGTTGTTGATGCTCCATCATAATCATTAATTGTTTTTTCTTGACCTCTGGCAACTGATTTTGGATCTTGTATAACAATTTTTTGTCCATTATAATAATCATTGTTAGCTGATAATCTACCACGAAGTACACCAACATTTTCATCATCAAGTCTTACTGTTGTTCCAGATGCAGAAGCAATAACACCTTTAGCTTCTGCTGCAAATTCTCTAAAGTTTAACTTAAAAGGTCTTACTGTATAGTTACCTGATTCGTCAAAAGTTCTTCTGGCAAGCTCTTCACCAATTTTATTATATCTTGGAAATTCTATAACTTTAGTAAGAGCACCGTTTTCAACTCTTAATAATTCAATAAAGTTATTTGAGGCTACATTTGCATTTGAGCGAACCGGTTTCTTATCTAATGTAAGATCAATCTTCCATCTATCAGCACCAGGAGCAGTATAGTTAAAAGAACCTTGAGCTGGATCTAAGAGTGTTGTATCAGCAGTTGATCTTACAATAGTTTCAGTAATAGCTAAACCAACAACATTAGTAGGCTTAGTACTGTAGGGATCTAGGATCATAAATTGAGGTGCAGATCTTACAAAAGTACCTCTTGTGTAGTAAATACCTTCATCAACACCAACCGCTGATGCATTTCCTGTTACCGTGCCAGATGGAACACTAAGAGCAACGTTTGCAACTACTCCTGGATTACCAACTTCAAATAATCTATCTCCAAAAACAAATTGTTCTGTAGTATCAAAGATAGTAAAACGGGATTCAGTAGTGGGATTAGTACTTAGGGCTTCATTAACAACAACAGTACGTACAGTTGAGTTTGCAATGTAGTCTACAATCTTTCTTTGTTGACCTTTACCAGGTCCACCAACAAGTTTAATAACTTTTCCGTTGTAGTGATCGTTAACTTGTGATATAGTACTATTAAGCTCAAGACTATAAGCAGTACTATTTACTGATGCAGCAACAAATCCTTCAGCATTAGCTCTATTACCATCAAGATATTTTACAAACAATGTAGGTGTATTTGCACCTTGTCTTTCAATAGTCTTAACAACTTTGGCTCTTGCTATAGATGTGTTACCTTGAAGAATTTTACCGTTGTAGTTAGAAGCAATTTCATTATTTGCGAGTTTGACATATTTAACTTCATAATCTAAGTGAATCTGGCCGCCGTTAACAACACTACCATCTTTGAACAGATGGTCACCAATTCTTTCAATTTGGTTTTGAAGGATAGTCTGTAACTGAGTAAGTTCACGAGCCTGAA
>Ga0222718_10000729_pt1 | contig 33827 bp, 18 predicted proteins | sample C33_27DmetaG_FD_165045 | JGI IMG/M metagenome (GOLD analysis project Ga0222718, IMG submission 165045) | Estuarine water microbial communities from San Francisco Bay, California, United States - C33_27D | ecosystem: Environmental > Aquatic > Marine > Unclassified | place: USA: California...
CTGCGTTGACCTTTAAAAAGTTGTCGGTGTGCTCCACTATGTCCGATGATGTGTAACTGTAGGCACCGCTAACGTTAAGGTTACCTGTGATTGTGACATCACCAGTGATGCCTGTTGCACCTGTCATCGTGATGCTTCCTGTTGAACCTGTGAATGCCAAAGGTGTCTTAGTTACTCCTCCATCGTTCACTGTGAAACTCAAATCTTTGTCCTGTGAAGTCTGTGCCACCGTGACGTCGTTGCTTGAAACAGTGATGGTTAGTTCCTGTGCGTCACCTATGATCACACCAGAATCTGTGTCAACTGTCAAAGCACCTGTTGTTGTGTCAGCCGCGTCTGCCCTTAGGAAGTTACCACCAGCGATCACTGTGGCTGATGTGTTTGATGTTTCTGATACGTCCACTGCTGTTGCTGATGTCGTAGAACCTTCGAACACCGCACTCAAAGTTGAATTTAATGTAAGACCCGCTTTGATCTCTGCGAATCCTGATTGTGAATCACTAGGCGTGAAAGTCTCTTTGGATAATATTGCAACCCTTGTGTTGCCCGCGTACATTGAGCTCACTACCTTGTTACCGCCTGCACTTGCAAGTGTTTCGATCTTCCAACCTGAAAGTGTCTGTCCTTTGGTGTATACTGGTCCTACAAGTAAGAATTCTGATCCTGTGTACACGTATAACTGATCGTCGTCCGTGTCGTGCCAAAGGTCTCCAGCAGATGGAGACGTTGGGGCAGTCGCTTGTGATTTCGCACCGCCTGTTGGTTTGAAACTTGTGCCATCATACACCTTGATCTGGTTGGTTGAGGCATCGAACCAAAGTTCACCTTTGAGTGGTGCTGTTGGTGCCGATGTTGAACTTGAATTTTCTAATAACTTTACAAGGTTTTCGTTCAATAGTTCACCAAAACCTGAATAACTCTTACCAAAGAGTGTCAACGTGGTTGAATTATCTATAGTGCCGTCTGTGATTGTGGCAACTGCTGTTCCGTCTGTTTTGTTTATTTCGTACGCCATTTGCTTATATTTAGCACCTTCCCACCACTATATTGATTGTGCCTATTTCCGTTTTATCATAGTCTTCCAAGGCTTTCCCTATCACTGATCCCGTCGCTGGATCGTGTGCTTTCTTGGCAACTCCATGATGTGATGGATGGGTTGAAAGCATGTCTCCTTTTTTGATGAATCCTGACACTTTGCATTTGACTTTTCCCATGAGGGCCACAGCCTGTCCCTGTGATTTGCTGTTCATGAGGTATGCAGGATTTTCACTTATCACCCCTGCAACACTGGTGTCATTGCCTAACTTGGATATTGTGATTTCCTTATCACCGCCAAAAACAACCACTGTGCCTACTTCGTACTCCGCGTCTGATTCGTATACCTCAGCCAAGTCAGCGTACTGTGCCGATGTTGCTTTGGCATAGATGGTGTTGTAACCAAGACTGCTTGTACCGATGTCATATGACGCATCAATGTCTGGTTCTATCTCTTGAGTTGTCAACTTGTCACTCAACACCAGTGTGCCCATTGTGTTTGCACCGGAACTTGATAAATTTCCTGTCACGTCACCTGTCAGAGGACCTGCAAATGCAGTTGATGTTGTAGTTCCTGACACTTGTAGTTTTGTGCTCGGAGTTGTTGTGCCTATACCGACTCTTGATTCCGAACCGTCGATTGTCATCACAGTGGTAGTAGAACCGCCATCATTTACTTTGAACGTTATGTCTGTGTCCTGCACGGTGTTCGCAATAATTCCGCCCGATGAGTCAACCGTCAAGGTTATGTCACTGTCAGCGCCAACAATCAATCCACCGTCGTTGGTTATTGACAATGTGCCTGATGTTGTGTCGTTTGCGTTTGACCGTAAAAAGTTAGCCGCCGCAACACCACCCAATGCGTCTGCGTCTGTGGCGGTGCCTTGGAACTTGTTGCCTGAAATTGCTGTAGATAGTGTTATTCCTTTTTTGATTGTTGCAAACCCTGATAAAGAAACCTTTGGAGTGAATTCGTCTTCTGATATTATTGCTATCAAGTTACCATCATTGAACAACTTTGTGATGTTCTGTGTGGCATCGGTGGAATCAAGTATAGAGTCAAAGGTGAAACCATTAGTTGTACCTGTGGAACTAGGTGGCCCAACCAACACAGATGTTGTACCGTTGTAAAAATAAAGTTGTCCTGTGTCTGAGTCTACCCAGAGGTCACCTGTGGCCAACGCACTAGGGGCCGCTGACTGATAGGGAACGTTTCCACCTGCTGGCACGAACGCTGATCCTGAATAAACTTTCAACCTTGCGTCTGTTGAGTCATACCAAAGTTGTCCTTGCACAGGTTTAGATGGTGCAGTGGTATTTGCGAAATTTTCTAAAAGGTGTAAGAAATTTTCAGCAATAACTTCTCCATACCCTGCGTAACCTTTTCCTATGAAACTGAGATCAGTTTGTGTGTTGACCACACCATCCTGCACAGTGTACTGGTTTGGTGATGCTGAACTATTTGTCTTGTTTACCGTGTATGGCATTAGTATCCTGTGTTAGCACCTGACGTAGTTCCACTCACAGTGTTTGATGTTGAAAGTGCAGTTGAACTTGTCTCAGTGAAGGTTGTTAAACTTTGTATCCTCAAAGTGTAGTCTATCTGTATCAATCTGTTCAATGACTTCTGTACAGGGTGGAATATAACGTGTGTCAACAGTTTGTTTGTTGATCCGTTCTCTGTCCCTTCCCAACTCTTAAGACCAAGTTCGTCAAACACATAGTCACCATTGAAGTTGGTTGTGTTGTCAAAAGCGGCCTGTCCTGTTGGTTCGCCATAGTCCAGTGTGCAAGTGCAGACAATGTCAGTGTACTTGTTACCTGCGGTGTGCCTGACTTCCATCTTGTTCCTTGTCGTGTCCTTGTTTGTGGCGGAGTTGTCATCTATCACTTTGTAATATGTCTGATTGTACAACGAGGCATTAGTACCCGTTGAGTTTGGCGTAAGGTATGTGATGATACCAGTAGGATCTACTGAAGTACCACCGTTTCCAAAGGCCATCTCATGTACGAATCCTGTTGATTTGTTTGCCAATGAATTGGCCAGCGCCTGAGACATGTTCTCGTAGTGGATAGCGTTCCTTTTGTCTACTATAACTTCACCTGTCTCTGGGTCAAAAATCTTTATATGCCCCGTCATCATAACACCTGTGTTATCCTGAGGCTTCTTGTTCTCTTCTTTTGATTCTGTTTGTTTGTTGTCCTGTGTCATCTAGTGTATTTATTCAGGTGCGTTTGTAGGCTCATTAGCAATGAATTTCGCCTGTTGAGTGGTAGAAGCCTGTAATCCTTTACCGTCAGCAGGATTACCATCTAGTGCCGTGTACCAAACCTGTCCTTTCTTGTGTAATATTTTGATCTGTGTGTCATTTGCGGGTTTAATTATGTGAAGAGTCACTGCCGCCGAACTTCCATCCACAGAATAGTTAACTGTTGATCCATCCTCGCTAGTGAGCAACAATCGTTGGCCACCAATGAATATGTCTAACTCACTAGCAGATGATGGTGTTTGTGATAGTGGTGATAGTTCACCGTCGGACGTAACATCAGCACCGGTAAAGGTGTTAGTATATACAGTGTCCGCATAAGGGATGGTTTGAGTACCAGACGCATCTACCACTTCAGTGCCTGATCCATGCTCCTTAATTCCTGTTCCAAGTGTTCCACGTCTTAGTTGTCCCAACGTGTTACCTGATTTTGTAAAGTATTCTATTCTCTCTTTGTCAATGAACACAACTCCTGGCGTGTTGCTGGCCGCATCTGGTATTGGCAACACACTGGCATCTTCTACTGTGATACTCTGTGTGCCTTCCGACATGTCCAATGTCAATTTCGTTGTCGCAGTTTTAGATATACGTTTGTAGAATGTCCTGTTCAACATGTCTTTGAAAATCCTGAATCCAGTGGCGTTCACTGCTGAATCCACTGCGAAGTACATGACATCTAATCTATCTGACGATGTGATCGTCTTGCCGGACACTGTTATAGTGTTGCCACTTACTAGATAGTCGGCTCCTGCTGTCAACTGTTCACCATTCAACCAGACATATGTGTATGAAGCATTCAATGTGTCAAATCTAAGATTGAACACACCGTTTGGTCTGCCTTCTAGTACTTCCCTTCTCTGTTTCATTCCCAGGGCGTTGTTAAATGTTGTCACCGATAGCACATCTCCGGAACTTAGGCTGTACGGCGATGTGATAGCACTCGGCACAAGACCTAATTCTGCGTCGCTGGCTCCTTCGATAAAGTACTGATGGTCTACCAGTGTGCTGATGCAGATTACATCTGTTGCCGTTGGCACCGATGCAGTCACAAACTCGATGTTTTGATTTCCTGTGTCAACTGTGTAATGAGTGTTTAGATCTTTCTTCACGCCATTCACAAACACTTCGACCTGACTTGCACTGCTGATAGTTTTTGCAGGATCAACTGTTGAATCATCACCCAGACCTGACACAACACCGTATGTGTAAGTGCTTCCATCACCAACATAATAAGTGTTGTCTGGTCCTCTCAACACCTTACCATTGACTTCTACCACTGTCAATCCAGAGAAAGGACCTATGGATCCTGCCGGATAAGTCAAGGCGTATTTGTTGGTTGATCCATCATACGTGATGGTTTGATTTCTTACACTTGCATAACTTCTTGTAGACGTAGTTGACTTGTTGAATCCGGCCACCTGTATGTATGCACCGGCCGGTGGCACTGGTGAATTGAATGTTATCGTCACTGTGTTAGCAGTGATACTTTGTGAGAAATCTGTCCTAGGCACACCGTCCTGAGTTACGTATATGTCAGAACTTGTTGAATCTAAGTTGAACTCTCCCCTTGTTGACGTTGTAAATGAAACTGTTGAGTTGTCTCCAATGAATGTGTCTAGCACCCTGTAGTTCTCTCCTGATATTGCAAATACCTTAGTAGATATAAGGCTGAGATTAGCCGGTGCTGAAGTAAATGTAATTGTTTTGTCTGCGACGTTGACTTCGTAATCTGTGGTTAGTTTTTTGACACCACCATCTACTGCCACAGTCACTGATGCCAAAGTTCCTGGGAACTCTCCAATACTGAACGTTGTCTCAGTGCCATCACCTCTGTGATTCATCTCACTTATAAAAGGCACTCCTGACTCAGGTGATGTGTAAACCTTGATGTCAACTGTGTCAAACATCTGGCCGGGCACTGTCTCCTCTGGTGCATAACTTGTGTCTGGAGATACAAAATCATCTCCCTCTAAAACTATATCGCTTGGTGCATGTCCCAGTGCTGACGTGAACAATCCTCCCTTGACTATCGAGTCCAGTGTCCTGTCATCTGTTGGTGTAAGCACACCGTCATCATCGAACGGTATGAACTCAACTAAAGCGTTCTCTTCCGGTGTATCGCTTATTGTGAATGTCACTGTTGAACCATCTCCTCTGATCACATCTGACAGTTTCTTCCTTGTGCTGTCATCCTGTGTCAAATATACCTGATACACTTCGGAACTTGCTGGGGCACTGTCAAAAGTGTAAGATGCAGTCGATCCGTCTGCCCTGAACGCCTTTATCCTTGACGTGCCAAAGTTATCCCATGGGAAGTCATACCAACCTGCCTTGTCCCATCCTGCCTCTTGTGTGAAAAGCAGTCCTGTTACCATGGTCCCGCCGTAGTCAACTCCCGTCATTACCTGATCAAGTTCGTTGCCCGGCATGCCGGTACCTGGAGTGTAGAAACCTTTTGTCCTGTCCGCCGCTGTAAGTCCTGTCTCATTTCCGTACACTTTGTAAACGCTTCCAATGTTGTCATCAAAGTCTGTGGTGGAGGTGAACGGATTAGTAACCTTGTACAGTTGATTGCTGTGCCTGATAAGATCGTTGTAGGCGTAACTTGTGTTAGATGTCCAATCCACCACACGTGATGTGCTTGAGACTCTGTCAAATTTGATTGTGGTATCAAAGTCCCTGACCAAATCATTTTGTAAATTAGCGTAGGCCTTTGCCTTATCAGTCGGAGTGCTACCATCATTTTTTCCACCTGATAATACCACAGTCGGCGTGCTGTTGTAGTTCGCCCCTATGCCGGTTACATTGATTTTTGTCACCGCGCCATCTTGTATTATGGCAGTTGCAGTCGCCGTCGTGGTACCGGGAGCCACATACATCTTGAATGTGCCTGATTTAGTGCTCTGTGCTTCACTGGTTGATGCTGTCGGACCATAGAAAGTGCCGGCTACGTCGTCAAATGTATAACTCTTGGTTGTCCCAGAACCACCGTTCTGAGAATCATAGATCTCTGCCTGCTTCTCGCTAGTGAAAAGCGGATAGTAGTATCCAAACGATCCTGACGTGGTTCCTGAACTACTTGTCGCCTGTATCTGGAAAGGTCCTGTTGAACCTGTTGTGCCACCAACGACGGTGACTGTAGGTGCCACCTCGTAACCTGAACCACCTGATGTGACAGTGATTGAACTCACATATTTCTTGTGGTAGTCATTCCACATCTGATGCGGATACTCGGTCAGTTTGTCTGTATCAACATCCACATCCAACGGTCTTATCTTGGCAGTGGCGACATCATAGAAGGCGGGACTGTCGAAGTCTGTGAATATACCGTCTTGCGTCTCTGTCTGGCTGTAACCTATTTTGTATTCCCTGAGTTTTGTGTGGAAAGGTTTGACCTCATTGATGTAACTCTCTATCCATGAGTCTGTGCCTGTGGTGTATGTTTTTCTCTGGTCGAGTTTCCTTACAGAATTTTTAGCGTTTATGAAGGACGTCTTGAACATCCAGTCAACGTATGTTTGTTCTGATAGGACTTTCCTCAAACCTGTGAAGAACAGTGTGTTGTATTCAAGCGCAAGGTCATTAATGAATAGATCGTCTCGCAGGGCGGCAAGCACTTTTCTGGTTTCCGTGCTTGGTTCCTGATCAAAGAAGTTGTCGTCAAAATTATCTTGGCCAGCAAATCCTGTGGCATCTTGGCTGTAATCATACAATTTAGTGGATAACCTTATTGTACCGTTCTCTGTTCCCACGTTCTCCCATCCTGTCGCAGTCTTCATAAACAATTTCCATCCACCGGTGTCAGCGTTTGTAACTTTCACGTGTTTGCCCACGGCGAGATCCAGGGTATCCAGTTCATATTGGTAAATGACCTGTTGGTCAATCTTTGTGTTTTCTCCATGTGTCATGTCACCATCCGTCTTGTACCAGTCTGTGTAACTCCAATACGCGGAAGTGTTGTAGGTCTGTACCTTTGTCCTTGACCACTCGGTGCCGTCCCAGTTGTATATTGCCCAGTAGTTGTTGGCTGTCTCATCTGCCTTGACCAAATAATTGGCCGTGCCTGATATGTCTGCTGTGTTGACGTAGGTCAGTTCAGCATATGTATCCACCGAAGCGTCCCATTCCAGGCTCTGTGCAGTAGGTTCTGGATCTTTTGAGTCAAGGTTATCTAGATTGATCTGTCCTGCCAACTGATTCTTTTTCAGGACAGTGTTTGCGTAGTCTATTATTTCCTTCAGCGCGGCATATCTGTCCACATACCAACTCTGTCTCGGTCTCACATTGTTACCGTATCTATCATTTACAGGCAATGTGACGTCAGGCACAAGGTCCCCTGTTGAATTCTTCCCTATCAATGAATCCCACCAACGTGTCTCTATGTATGCTCCAGGTTTGTAATCCTTATCACCCTCACGTGCCAGTTTCCATACGCTGTGTGAATCGCTGTCCAATGCGTTTGTTCTAATGTCAACATTCAGCACTATGTCAGAATTGCTCAATCCAGTGGTGTTGTAAATTTGTAATTTGTTAGTGTCTGTGACTGCGTAATATTTTTTTCCAGAGATGCTAGGATTTGCTATTAGATTTGCCACATAAGCCACTGTGTTCTTTCTTTTATCCATCGACGGTAGTGTGGTCCTGCCCTTGACCCAGTAGTAGTAATAATTCACGAAACTGTCTAGTCTAGAATCGTATCTCTGCACCACAGTGTATTGTGAATCATCCTCGTGTAATGGCGTGCCATTCACTTGTAAATTTGTGACAAGTTCACTCGGAAGCAACCTAGATTCTATCCACTCATATACGTCTATGCTTGATCCCGGGAATGTCTGTCCCCAGTGGTTGTGTTTGTATTCCTGTGTGTCCTGCTCGTACCACAGCCACTTGACTGTCGATAGATCCCACCATACCTCCCCAACATGGTTCTCTGCCCATGGTGTCTTGTTGTTGGAATTGTCTCCTTGGTTGTAAATGGCCGGATCCCATGTTGTCTTGTAATCAATTTCCCTGTCTGCTATTCCTGGAATACGTCCTTTTACAGGATCCAATAGGTCATAGTAATCGTTAATTTGTTTTGTCTTACTGTCAAACTCAAAAACTTTGCCTAACTTCTCCGTGTCTATCAATTCCGTTTCAGTGGTTAAGTTTTTCCATGCGTACTCGCCTGCTTTGTTAAGATCATAGCATAAGACAGTACCGTCGTTTGTTAAAGTAGTGCCCGCTGAAGTGTTTCCGTCATCTTTTGGAGAACCAACCAAGACTGTACCATCAATTATGAAAACGCCACGGCCAAAATCGTCATTCTCTGACACGCTGGTTGATATCAGTTTATCATCAATAACAAATTTCGTATTGTACATAGTGGCCGTAAACGCTCCTCCACTACCAACATTACTATCAACGATCGCAGTGTCCTGTAGATCGAAAGTCGTCTCACCTGAGTCAAACTTCATTTCTCTTGAACTTGCAAATTTTTCTGCACCTATCACTATACGTGATCCTGCCTCGTCAATATCTATGGTTGTTCCAAATTTTATGTTGTCTTCGCTGTGTGGCGCCATGATCGTCTGCTGAAGTGTGTAGGTGTTTGTTGATTCGTCTGCATTCCATTTGTAGTAGTACACAGCACCGCCGTCGGCCTGTCCTGTGTTTCCATCGTCCACCCCAGGCGCCCCAATCACTAGCGTGGTACCATCTTTGCTCATTGCGATAGATTCACCAAACGCTGTGTTCAGAGAAGATCCGTCTCCGGATACGCCTGTCAAAGTCTGTGCCAATGTAAATGAGTTCTGTGTGCTTCCGTCACTGCTCTGTGATGTCTTAATGAATATCTCTACCTTGCCCGCGTTGCCTGGTGCAAGAGAACTTACTGCCAATATGTCACCGTTGTCGTTGGCCGCGATCCTGTGTCCAAATCTCTGTCCAGATCCTCCGTCTGGTGCTTCTATGGTGTAGTCCTGCGTCCATGTGTCATAAGTTGATCCATCCGCTCCTATTCCCCAAGTGTACATGTATACACGTCCTGTGTCGTTGTCATGTCCAGGTGCAGACACGAACAGATACTTGTCTGCTGTGTCACGAGATGATGTTCCTGGCTCAGAAATTTTATGAGCCCAACCAAAATTCAAGTTTTCATTAGCAGTGGATCCATCTGTTGGTGCAGTAAGCGTGTTAAGTATTCCGTATTTGAAACTTGTAGGATCCCATAGATAGATTTTTACAAGACCAGAATCAATAAATCGAGTGCTTCCGTCGGCACCAAACGCATTAGTATATGGCGCACCCGCCACAACAAAATTTTCATCCGTACTCATAGACAACGACTCACCTAGCCTGCTGGTATTGTCATCGTTGTCTGTCATCGTCGCTGTAAGTTGTGTCTGTAAAGTAGTTCCTGGTGTGGTAGATGACCTGAACAGGAAGTGGACCTCTCCTTGACCTTTGCCAGGCGCAGACACCACAACCGTCCTTCCGTCGTTCCTTGACACTATCCTGTGTCCGAATTCCTGATCGTTGGATGCATTATCCGGTGACAGCACCAGACCCGCTGTATAAGGATCTTGTTTCTCGTATACCCTCCATAGACCAGATGTGTCAGCGTCGGCAAACACCTTGTCTCCTTCTAACTCTATGGCATCATTTTTATCAACGTAATCATAGTAAGCAATTCTATCATTCACGTTGTCCATTGAGTCTAGCCTTACCGATACAAATTTGTAGATGTTTCCATAACTGTCTGCTGTGGAACCATCCTCAAGAGCCGGTATGAAAGTTACATCTCCTGTGTAATCTATAGCGACTGTTTTATGATCCGGAGTGTGCTTAACCTCGTAGACGCCGTTCAGAGTTGGTTCTTCACTGTTGGATATTACAAATAGATCCGCCTGACTGCTTTTTGTTTTGGCAGATAGTCCATGGGAACCAGTAAAAGTAATTTCTAATTGTGGACCATCATTGATGAGTTGTAGGTTTGTTATCTTGATTCCTGCACTTGTGATCCTTAAAACGTCCCAATCCTTGTTTTTCCTATTTGCCACCCACACAAGATCATTTGTTGATATGTTATTGATGTCGAGATTGAGGACCTCGTCAATGTCGAAGGCAGTGTGTTGAACCTGTTGAAGTTGTGGGTATCCTGCTGTCTTGAATATCTGTGCGGTATCCCTGTCCACTCCTTCCTTGCTGTAGTCTAATTTTGCAAATGTATTTGATGCTGTGTACTCGACAGGCTTGTAATAAAGATTATCTTTGGCAATCGCTAATGACCTAGAATACTCTGCAGATTGGTTGGTAGTATCCAACAGTTCTATACTCTGTGGATTAGCATTTACCTTGTTGTCTTCTAACACCAACTGTATGTTCTCTATGGAATCTGTGTTACCAAAATTTCCTGCCCTCAACATCCATTCTGGATACAGGTCTAATTCAATGTCTTCGCCTTCGTACTTGGCTTTGAGCAGTCTGTCAATTGCATTCTGCGTACCTTTTTCTCTGATGTATCCTTGGTAGAACTTGTACTGTGACACATCATTCACAAATAAATTCTCAAGATAATCCCTGCTCTGATACCCTATCAACCTCTGTGCAAGTTGTTGCTGTGACTCGTCAAAATTATTTGTCTCTAACTCATAGAAATCATTAAATTGTGCAAGTTTATAGTCAAAATTTGGAATCAACTGTGGCGCCGGTTTGCTAGACTTCAGCGTCCAATTGGTGTTTTCAAATTTTTCGCCTGAATTATGATTAGTCTTGGCCACGTAAAACTTGCCTTGGTATTCAACGCTATCTCCCAACTTATAATCTGTGTTTGCTAACCAATACGTCACGTTCGCACTATCGAAAACAAACCCAGGAGCATAATAGTCGCCATTCCAATTGCCTGTCTTCCAACCAACAACTTTCAGTCTTGCTTGTCTGAATCCTGTTGCTGGGTCATAGATGACGTCGGAGAACACGGTGCTGTTGTCAAACAGTAGCAAGTGTTCTTTTTGCACTGTGTTGAGTGAGATGTTGTACAAACCTATTGTGTCAGATTTCATGGCTAATTCAAATGTTTTGCCAATTCTTTTAGTTGATAATTCTCGAATGTCAATTTTCCTTCCGCCGGAATCCAATATAGAATAATCACCAGCCAGGTTCCTCAATTTGCCAACGATGCTGTTTTCAGTATCAAGTTCAAACCCATCCGCGGCCGGAGACACAGTAACAGCAGAGCCTGGCGCCCATTCTTGTGTGGTCCAGAACAAGAACTCTCTGACAGCGTTGGCCCAATTAAGTATTTCTTTGATTTCGTTCGAGAACCTGTTGAACTTGAATCCTTGATCTTCCAGCCAATGCCCATAACCAAACAAGAAGTCAGCCACATCTTGTATGGTATCAAACACATGACCATACGGTACGGTTTGTGTGACCTCTTGGTACGTCTCGTATCTGTTGACCGTTGTGGCGCCTGCCACAGATACTGGCGTGCTTGTAGTAGTCTTGACAGGGTAGTTGAAATTGAAGTAAGGCCTCACAGTGTTGTAACCTAGAATTTTATATCCGCCTTGAAGTGAAGATAGGTCCATTGCCTTGTCTGCATTCTTTTCTATTAGCACACCACTGTAGTAAAAACTTTCAACAGGATTTGAAGTCCTGAAAACAATTTTGTAATTTTCGTCTGGTATGAATTTTGACCCAGATGTTGACCCTGGTGAAACACTGTCTGTCAAAATCTTTATGTTATCCTTGTCAGTAAACCCTCCCAGTTTATATGCCAGTTGGACGTTAAGATTTTTCATTTTGTCATGATAGAATGTCTTGACATCTTGGTTTCTGCTGATTAAGTAGTTGACAACAAATGGTTGATATCCTGAGGTCTGATACCGTGTTACTACACCTGTAGCGTTGTCGGTGACAGTTTCCAGATGATACTTCGCCGTTGGCAGATTGATTCTAACTCCAGTATCCGTGTATATAAAATTGCCTGAAACGTTCGTGGTCAATCTAGCAGGATCAAAAAAGTTGCTGAAGAATTTCGATGGTTTGCTTAACGCTAACAATTTCATCACTGCAAACGGAAATGCACTCGATCTTCTCCATGCTGTTTCCGCAGGTGCCTGATCACCAAACTTCCATGAATTCTTCCTGCCAGGCAAATCGAACGAGTCAACCAACCCAGCGGCAAGGGGATCTAAAAGATTTCCCGAAGCATCCACAGGTTTGTAAGACGCAATGTTAGGTTTGCCGTACCTGCCAGACTTGGTTGCAATAGCATTCCATAGAACATCATTGCCAGCGGTGTAAGGTGCCGTGCCATATGTGGCTTCCCAATCGCTAGGCTTCTCACTGTGTCCAAACATCTCCCACGGTCTGGTGTGTGGAGAATCTGTGTCATAGAAATATTTGTAGATACCTCTCCAATGTCCTGGTAAATTTTCTCCGGTTAACCTATTCTTTGACCTTGCATAGTTGTAAGTGAACGGTGAACCTTCTTCGAAGATTGTGTTGTTGATATACTGCACATTGTTTGTACCCGCCCATTGATAGAAACTTGCCCCCATAATAGAGTCCACCTCAGGCAAAGAGTATTCGGTAGAGTTGAACGCACTTGGTATCACTTCGTTCATGTCTAACAAATTTGCATCATAACCGACTTTGATATTGTTATAGATCCTTTTCTCTAATTCTAATATCAGTGAATCACGTTCGTCACCGTATGCTTTGATAATGGAACCGTCGTGCTTCCTAATCACTGCTGTGTCAGTGAGATAAGTTGTGTCTGTGAATGTCTCTGGTTTGAACTTCGGATAGATGCCAAGTTTCGTTGGCGACGGAGGCATGTAACTACCGGTTGTGTCTGCATAATCCTTGATCACTATCTTATCACCCTCAGCGAGCGTGGTGCTTATTGAAATGCTATCGTCAATTGTGCTAAATGTGTAATCCGTTCCTACTAAAAGTTGCACGTCATTTAAGTAAACGTAAACTGCCCTGTTGCTTAATGTCGTGATATCATGTTGTGAGTCTAGTGCGTAATCAGTCTGTGATGCACCCTGTACAGTGTACGTTCTAGTCGAAACATTTTCTCCGTAGCCCAACATGTCCTCGTAATAGAACGGGAAGGTATTGTTCCTACCTGGTGTGATCGCGGCAATGATCTCGTCGACCCTGTCAGCGGCCACTCCCTCATACGCGGTGCCTGTTGCGTGAGTCAGGAATGCGTTATACCATTTCTCGTACTCTTGGCTGGCATGATCACAGGCATTGATAATGTTTGCGTCTTGATCTATAAGATTGAATATGGCAGGTGTAAGTGAACCTTCGTGCTGAACAATCGAACCTCCCTTTAGCCTAGCATCCGGCTTGTCTCTTAGATTTGATACTCCGGGTATACTTCCTGTAACGTCTTGGTTCCTGTCAAGAATATCTCTGACATGATTAAGGATCTGTCCGAATGTGAATGTGCCTAGAGTCTCATTTAGACTGTTGGTCGATAGATTGGTTGGCACTTCATATATGCCTTTGCCTGATACTTTTTCGGAGGTACTGTATCCTGCTATCCGGACCTGATCATTTACTTCTAGATCATTCGTGAACTGCACAAATTTATTTTTCGTACCATTTTTGAGCGTGTAGTCAGTTGCAAGTGTTTTCCTGTTTCCGTTGACACTGACCGAAACTTCGAGATCTGATAGCGATGCCGAACCTTTATAGAAGTCTATTGGAAATAGTTTCTTCTCAGTATCGCCAACAATGAAAGTCCTGATTACCCTTTGTTTGCTTTCACTGGTTCTTTTTATCCATGCTGATCTTGAGTTGTGTGTTGTCCTACCAGTTGTGTAATGCAAGTGCCCTTCGGCAAGTTTTTTTGTTATTGTACTGGTCCCGCTCTTGTATGTGAAAGTGCCAGAAGTGTGATCTGATTCAAACACAATATCGCCAACGTTGTTGATGGTGTTGTATTTGACCTTGATTCCTAAGACTTTATCTGTAGTTGCTGAATCAGAAGTTGCAAAAGAAAATACCTTAGCACCAGTGAATGATGAATTGGGGTAAGTTGTCTCATTACCAAACGACACATGATCCTCATCGAACATATTGAAAAGAGGTTGTTGGTTAACTTGTGTTTTCTGCTGTGATTCTATGAAAAGTTCTGTGGTGCTGTCATAATGGAAGGTCTTGCCTTGGTTCTCCGTGCCAAATTCAATAAAGATAGAATCATTATCTGCTGGCGTACCGTCCGTTGCCTCCGTCAATGCGATAACCTGTGTTGAGTCCCCTGCGGATACAAAATTCACATCGTAAATTTTATTTCTCACTATTGGATCGGTGTCTGCCGCAAACACTACTCTCATTCCGTTTGCCAGAGACACACCATCTATGATGTAACCCGTCTGCCTTACAACTTGGCTAAATGCATCTGTGGTCACAGTATCATAAAGTGTTACCTCTTTTTTGGCAACATTACCGTGGTTGTACAATTCAAGTCCCGAATCAAACTCTATGATAGGACGCTTTGCCCTGTCTGTCTCATCCAACACAGGCGTGTAACCGCCGATCCTTGCTGTCTCTGTTATCACTGACTTGTGGAACCATCTGTTATATCTCGACCATGCGTTTCTGTCACGTGAATCTCTTTTAATGGTTATGTAATCTTTTTCCTCAGGCGTGTAGAATGCTTTTGCGTATGGTTTAGAATCGAAACTTACAGCATCGTACAGTATAGTTGTCTCAGTGGCATAACTCCCTGGCGTGATCAACTCATCCACATCCGTCAGCGTGATCGCATCGCCCACACCTTCAACGTAGTACTCCTTGTCTTGGTATGTAGACGACACCAACGCATTTGTGAATTTTACTTTCATACCATTAGAAAGATCTAGTGTCCGTAGGCTGTAATTTTTGACCCCAATTATATCGTTGTCAACATTAATTGTGGTCGTAGCACTAGCGTCTCTTATTTGCAGGATACCATACATATTGTCATGGTTACCACACTGGTAATATAAAGTGTCAGGTGTGCCCGAAGTAGGCACAGTAAATGTGACTGTTCCACTGTCTGTGCCCGCGTTTGTTACACCAGATGTGTAAAATAAGTTAGTGGAACCGTCCTTGTATGGTTCCGTCATTATCCAGAACGGATGTCCTTTTGCATCCACATCAAACTTGTATGTGTTACCCCTGTACAAAGTCAATATGGGATTGGTTTCATTTTCTCTGTGCGGAAAACTCCATCCTCCGGCATTTGCAAGGTTGGTTACCTTGTATTCAACAACTGCGCTGGGTCCAACTGAGTCTATCTGCAATGAACTTGGGCCACCAGGCATCCAGTAATATTCTCTGTAGTTGACCAGTTTATCATAATCAATTGCAGGATTCCAACTGTAAAGTGTTTCCTTGTTTAACCTGTCATGATTGTTAACTTTCCCGCCAAAGTATTTGATCTGATTGATGTAATCATCGTATGTCCCTGAAAATTTTACTTGATCTTCTGGATTAACAGAAGTGGTGTCACGATCGGTGTATGTCACCGCTGGCTCTAACTGATAAGCAAATCTGTCTCTGCTTGTCGCTTCGAGGTACCTGTCTGTCGCCTGCCTTGTGTATGCGTCTTGCCTGCCGATGTATCCATCCAGCCTCTGCAATGATCCCTTCTGCACCAACGGGTCCAACGTACTGGCCAAAAACCGCTGATTGGCATCAGTCCTGTAGAAAGCAGGCAGGTGCTGAACGGTTCTCCTGAATTCGTTTTTGCCTTGCTTTACGACTTCGTTGTTTGAAAGAGAGTTTGTTGTGTCGTCAGCCATTAGTAACCTGCTCCACTACTGCCCGATGATGATCCCGAACCTGATGTAGTAGAGCCTGATACCGCTGATCCTGTTGTTGTGTTTGTGGTTGTAGATGATGTCGACGTTACCACTGTACCAGATGCCGCCAATTGGTTGGCTCCCAGTGCTGTGATCATTGAAACATCATCAACGGTGGCCCCACTGATGAAAATCTCGTCTGCCGCTGAATTGATCTGGAACAGAGACCCAAAACTCTGTCCTGATTGGTTTGGCACAATCACAGCGGTTAGCAAATCCGGTGCTAGTTCATTGTGAATGTATGCGGCAAGTTCCGTAAAATAAAAAGTATCTCCAAAATCCCAGTTATCCAAAGCAAAGAAATCGTTTATAGCGGCAATGACTCTGGTCTTAATCACAGCATCTGAAACATTTGTCTTTGGGTTTTTAACAACCTTGAATGTTGCTTGTAATTGCTCTTCTGCATTAGAGCCAAAAAGAATCTTGTATTTCACTGGATGATAGATTATCTGATCAGAAAGTGATTTCAATGGGTTGAGTGTACCAGAATATGATATTCTCAACTGATCTGGTGTTGACACTGTTGGTTTGCTTCCGCCCTCCTGTAACCATATTCTGAATAGGTTATCATATGATCTCTCTAACAGATAGACATCAACTATGTTTGACACGCTTGGATCTATTCTTGTTTCCTGTCCTGCGTGGTGTTTGTATTGGAAGTTTATCGAACTCCTTCCTTTCCTTGCGATATAATCCGTACCGGCAGTCAAGGTATTTGTCGTAGAGCTGTAACTCTTGATTACATCTTCATCATTGGAGTAAAAGTAAAATAACTGACCGTCCGTGTAAGTGCTGGTGTTCAGATTTATGTCACTTTCATTCTCTGTGACCACAAAGTTTGTTGACGCATAAGGTCTGTATCTTTCAATATTGTCATACGATATGTACTTTTCAAAAAACACAAATTTTGTTGACTCGCTCAAAGTTGGTTCAACATAGATATCGAACAATTCAGGGTTGTCAACAACTCCGTCATCATCGTTGTCAAAGAAGCCAACCTTGACTTTCCTGTTATCCTGGAAACCGTCGGCCTCAGACACCACATCAACAACTTGCCACGTCAAAGGATATCCTATGCTGTTACCGGATGATACCAGTGTGTTCGTTTTTAAAATTTTTACCGAATCCTTGACACTTTTGCCTGTAGTGTAATCGTATATCTTCTCTTCGACATCATAATGGAACTTGTTCTCACCTTCGGATTCAAAAATATAGTCTAATTGTCGGTATTGCACTGTATAAGTGTTTCCATCATTAGTGAACTTGAACCACCAACTAGCGTCTGCGTTAGTCCCTGCTGTTGATCCAGTTTCCGCAAGACTGAACACAGTGCTGGTGCTCAAATTAGTTGAAGTGATAACTTTCCATGTTTCAGAATCAATGTCATACCTCAAACCAAAATCTTCAAATGCTTCTATCCTGTCAATCAAGTCATTTTCTAAAGAAGTACTGAATGACGTTGTTAAATTTGGAATTATTGCGTTTAGTATCGATCCCTGTGGTACTAAATTGTTTAACGTCACTGGCCCAAGTCCTGATTCAAGATTGCCAGAGCCGCTGTTTGCTCCATCTCCTACAACTGCCCCTATTTTGGCCCATAGTCTGTCTTCGGCATTGTCCGTTCCGGCTGTCACTAACTTGCCGTTTAAAAACTGCCGTGTGTCTGGTGATGTGAATTTCACCAACGCACCTACTTTTGCAAATTTTAAATTAGATGTTGCAAAATCACCAATGACCAAAGCGCCGCCGGATGTGAAATAACCTGTGTTGGTATTGGTTGATGTGGTGCTGGAGTTCCATGTAGTTGACAAAGTGCTTGTGTCTTTTGTGCCGTATTTCTCATAGTAAAATTGTCTCGAGTATGCCTGCTTTAATTTATTTTCCACACTATTGTCTAAAGTTGATTGTATGTTACTTCTGTTGTTGAATGTAAAAGTAAATTGCTGTACTGATTCTTCCCTGTAGAGCATTCCGTCTTCTGCGAACACACTGACATTCGAGTACGCACCTGTTGGATCGAGGATCTCTTTGGCCCTTGATATTCCAGATGCAGATCTGTTTACAGATCTCACTTTAACAATTTCTTGCGATGCACTCAAAGGTACTACTTGGTAGTCCTCTGCTGTGATCATCCTGTTCTGTGAATAGTAAACCTGCGGTGCTTTTTCCCTTATGGAATCATTTGATTCGGTCGCCGCCGCATTGTACACACTGGCCTTTAAGCTCAGAGACACTGTCAGTGTCTGTTGGGCGCCGTTGGCATCTATGTATGGCACTGCCAACTGTATGTTTTGCATGTCAGCAGGCTGAACAGCAAACTTGGCGTTGTCGCTCACCCTGTGATAGACCTCAAAGTTACCTAGAGGTAAATTACTGAAGTTTCCGTCTCCAAAAACGAGATCGATGGAGTCATTAACTTTCGTAATCACATTGTAGATATTCCTTTCTGTCTTTGAAAGTGAATTATAAATTGCGTTGTTACCAGATAGTGAAGGCACCTTTGTCCATCTCTCGGCTATCTGACCAAACTGATCTAACTTATATAACCACACGTCAGTTTCGTTAACGTTGCTGGCAGTGATTTCTTTAACAAAATTTGTTACCGCGGTTTCCACTGTGAAATTTGTCTGTTGCATTTCGCCTTGTTTAAAAAGGAAAAAGAATCCTGTGTTGTTCGAACTATCACCAGAACCGTCTGTCCTATATGTGTATGTCAGTCCTGTGCCTGGTATAGGGTCCGCTTCATATATGCTGTCTGATCCATTTATAGAACTTGCTGTAATCTCAAATGGTCTTGATACGCCACCGATGGACTGTGAAAATTTGAAAATTGGCAAATCTACTTGATTTGAACTGATCGTGTATACATCTGTGTCTATACCACCGATCGTTCCGGACTCTCTTGGATTGCCAAAAAGTTGTCCAGTTTGATTTGCCGCATTCAATATAGAAGTAAATTGCTCCCTGTAGTTTGCGTTGGCAGAGTCGTTCCAGATAATTGTTTCATTTGCTAGGTTGGTCCCTGTGCTGTCCTGCACATCTTGGGTCGTTGATATTGAATCCACTTTCAACAAACCAGTGGCAGGTCTATTTCTTTTGGCGTTGTAGTTGATCAACCTTGCCAAACGTAAAATCGAATTTCTCCTCTCAGCAGTTTCCAGGAAGTTCTCCCTCGCATTAAGATCAACCCTGAAAGAAAGTGCTTGTGAAATGTACGCTATAAGATCTATAAGTGCAACGTACTCAGAACTCTCTACGAAGTCGTTGAAATCATCTGGGTAGTTCTCCCTTAGGTAGGAAACCATGGTCCTTCGCAGTGTCTCGAAGTCGTATGATTTGAAATCTGCCTGCTGGAAAGCCTGGTAGATCTTTCTCCAATCTTCCGCAACTAATAATCTGTTCTGTCTATCTGTAGTGGCCATACTGTTTGTACGGATATTTATATATTAAATTAAGTGCGTATATTAAGAAAGGCGTAACAGAGAATTCTCATCGAAATTGAATCGCAGTTTCTCTGTGATGTTCAGTGGAACATACGTTATTGTGGCCTGTATGGCTATGCCCTTGTCCGCTTCTGTGACCCGTATTTCTTGTGTGGATATCCTTGGATCTGCGTTGAGATTGGCAGTGACGTCCTCGACTATTGCTTCTTTGAGATCTTCTGTGAATGGTTCAAATATGGCGTCATAGATGATGGTACCGAACTCCGGGTTCTCCACACGCTCACCTTTCCTTACAGAAAGCCTGTTGATCAAACCCTGCTTGGCCACCTCGAAGTCGTACAATTTGTAATTCTTCTTGTCCGCACGTGAACTGAAACCTTTAAAGGTCACTGACTTGTTTGATAAATCTCCTGATCCTGAATCTCCGTATGCCATATGCTTTATTTACTACCTAAAAAAATTTAAATCCTTTAAAGTTTATAGGAAAATTATCGAGAAACTTAATTGGAGGAGCAAAATCTTTTATCTGATTTGCTATGTTGCCTTTAGCAAAATCGATCAGACTTGAGGATTGCCCTACAACAAAATTTTGAAGTGCCAATTTAGGATCATCTATTATATTCTGTAGTTGATTACCTAGATCCAACAGGTTGTTCAAGTTCGCTGTTGGCAGTTTGATCTTATCGTTGAATTGGACCACTTTACCAATTTGGTCTGCCACTGCCTTGATGCTTGGCTGTTTCAACAACTCCCCTTTTATCAGTTCCAATTCAGTGGACGAAATTCCTATATTGTTTAAGTCCAGTATTGGCAGTTTGATCTTGTCGTTAATTTTGCCCAATTGATCTGCCACTGCCTTGATGCTTGGCTGTTCCAACAACTCTGCTTTGATACGTTCCAATTCAGTGGCTGAAATTTCTGGATTTGTTTGCTTGATCTTTTCTATGACCTCATTGACAACACTTCCTTTCTTGATCTGTGATATGGCCTCGTTCACGTAATCCTTTTTCTGCTGTGTGCTACTCTTCCTACCATACGGTTCGTGAGTGACGAAGTCGGTTACCGTGGTCCTGTTCTCTCTTCGTTTGACTTGGCCATTGACAAAAGGTTGGTTATCGTCTATGTCGATAAATTTTCCCGGACCGCCTGTGACTTTGATCCTTACGTACTCACTGTCTGGTTTGAGCCAACTAGGACCCCACTTGGCTATACCTTGTTCACCGTCATCTCCAACTCCTTGCATTGGAGCGTTAAAATGTACCTGGCTACCTTGTAGGTGAAACTCTCCCAACGCACCATGAGCCTGTTGTGCTGGTGTGTATGATGTTATTCCTTGCAAGGCGTAATCCTGTATGACACCATTCTGCGAACTTGTGAACACACCCTGATCACCCATCGCGAACAAATAACCTTCCGAGTTCAAGGCCACGCTTGCCTCGGCTGTGAAATTTATTGACCCTTTGGCATGGAAGTTGATGTTCATGTCTGAGTGTAAGTTGAAATCCCTGCCCGATCGTAAGTTTATGCCACCGTCCGAATACACACTGATCGTCCCGTCTTTGGCCATCTCTATGAATGCTTTTCCAGATCCGTTTGCTATGTATACCACACCTTCTGTGTCGTGCATCAACAGTTGGTGTCCTGATGCTGTCCTGATCCTGGTCAGCCTGTTGTTGCCATCCACGTCTCCATCGTCCATGACGAAACTCTGTCCTAGGTCACGGTCCGCACGTACACCTGCGCCGTTCAAACCAATATTTTTCTTGCGAGAATCTGATTTTACAGGACCTGGTGTGTTGATTCCAAACACCTGGCTGGGTGTCTCCCTCTGTGCAGAACTGCTGGTGGTTCCCCTTACCGTGTCTTGTACCAGACCCTCCGAGGCCAATTGATTCGCTAGTATGTCGTTGAGTGGGAGATCCCAACTGTTTGAGTTGTTGATAGTCTGACCTGCTTTTTGGAAGTTCCTGTTGATGTCTCCCGAAGGCAAGAAACCTGTGCCGTAATTGGTCTGGCCAGAACGGGCCAGTTCCCTGGCGTTGATATCCCTTTGTGTGCTTCCAAACCCTGGTACCTGTTGATTGACTTTGGGTTGCTGGACGCATCCGATCCAATAAGCACTGTTCTCGCTGTTTTCACCTTTTGCGAACAGCACCAAAACTTCTGTGTCTATGTCTGGTGGAACCGCCCAGAAACCATAACTGGTCTGATTCTGATCATAGGAGTCCAGGTCGTTTGTGCTGACTGCACCCAGTGGTTTGGCTCCATAGAACGGTGACAGGTAGTGACACCATATTATCTGTCTCGATGATGGATTATTTGTGTTGGACAGGGCAGGTATGTTCACGCCCAGTCTACCCATCTTCAACGGATCCACCGTGACCTTGACCACTCCCACGTATGGACCTGGATCATTGTCCACGTACTTCTCGTTGTAGTCCTTTTGGTTTGTCTGCGTGTCAACAAAGCCTCTTGCGTCTTTAATGCTCATATGTCCTAATTATCATCCTCCGCGGCCTGGATGCCTTTTCTCACTTCGCTTGTAAATTTGTCTTCCTTGATCAATCCGTCTATGGCCGCTTTCCGTAGCACTGGGTCTCGGCCAGTTCCAGACTGGTTGTTCAATCTTACCATGGTAAGGGTTTGTGTGAACTGTCCTTGGTTCATGGAAGATTCAACTTTGGTAACTTGGTATGCTCCGGAGAAAAACAGGTTCTCATCTAGGTACGCATCACTGAACATTGTTCCCCTCTTAACGTCAATGTCTGCGGGAATACGGTATTTCAAGTTCACCACAGGCATGTAACTCTGCATGTTGAAACTGCTGTTGGGTGCATCGTACTCTCCATCTGCCAGCACCTTGTCTTCGAGGGGTGCAAAAATATCCTGTGCCACGTATGCAGGATCACCCAGTATTTCCATTTCGAGATTTATCATATCTGCCTCGGGATTGGTGAGGTAGTCAAAGAACTCCTGTGCCTTGTTGCTGGCAGGATTGATCTCCTGCACGAGATTCCTCTGCTTCAACACAGACGGATACTGTCGCAATGGCAGTGTAGGTTCTGGTGGCGTCTTCTCCACGCCAAATAATTTTTTCAAATCTTCGGCAAATTTTTCCAACTTTCCTTCTTCACCCGCTACTGCTTTCGCATCCTTTCTCACGTTTCTGTAGTAGTATGCTGTTTTGTAGTTGATCCGGAGGTTCTGTATGTCAATGTTGTCACCTGTGTAGATGTAGTTGTATCTCCTCCGTGCGTACTTCTCCCAGTCCACTTCCCCAAAACTCATCCCTGCTGTGATAAGTTTCAACACATGCACCTTGTAGGGCACTGCCTGATACGTGATACGCTTTGGATACATCTTTGTTATGGGATCTAGTCCTTGTGCGGTTATGTTTTCAAGTTTGGGTTTTACGAAAAACCAATTCACGTAAGGACTCTTGCCTTTCAAACCTTCTCCCTTTCCTATTTTGTTTGCTAGTGTCTCCTCTGTTTCTCCTTTTCCAAATGTTTCCCAAAAATTGATTAGCAATCTCTGAAAATAGCCACTGGACCTGATCATGTCCTCGAACGCTTTCACAACGCTGGTGTTTGCGTCTAGGGTCATGCTCTGTTTTTTCGCAGATGGTTGTAAATCAGTTATGGGTGTACCAACGTCGTTGAGCAAGGGTTCCTTCTGTGTGGTCTCGTCAACGGTTGCGGTGTTGAATATGCTACTGGTCTGTTTTGTTATGACCTGCCCGTCTTTTATATATTCCCGGATCCTGCTGACGTCAAAATCATACACATCCGGGTAGGTACGGACACCCTCATCTATTTCGTCTTGCATCTGATCAGTGTTGAGTCTTTCCTTGACCTGTGATATCCACGTGTATATGTTGTTCACAGACACAGGTATCACCGTCCTTGGATATTTGTAACTGTCGTCGAATGCCATTTCAGAATATGGCACCGCCACTATGTTGTATCTGGCACCACCTTGGTCAACGTCAAAGTCAACACGTGTTATGAATATTGGCACTTTCCTTACCAATCCCTTGGCCTTGTCTAAGAGTGGTTTGCCGTTGTCGTCAAAACCTTTCCATTCTATCGTGAGTAGGAATGGTGCGGCCTGGTAGTCCTCGTATCCGCTGTTGAACGCCGCCGCCCTGATCTTCTCAATGAACGTCACACCATAGGGTTCGTGCAGTTCGAACTCCATCTTGGTGAAGTTGGCCAGGTTACGCTCTGTGTTGGGACCTACCGTGGAGGTGATGTTGACGTTCTCAAAGAAAATGTCATGCCCCCTCGACAGTATGTTAAAACTGCCTCTGTAGTCTGCCGATATCTTTGGTGTTATGGTTGTGGCCTCGCCCCGAAATATGTCCTCATTTTGGTTTCCAGGTTGCTTCGTGTTTGCAAAGTTTTCACCAAACCCACCGATGCCCGCACTCCTGGCTATGATATCATGTAACTGTGGGTTGAAAAGTAGACGTTGGCTTTGCAGTTCTTCCTCACTTAGACCGCTCAGGGTGAACAGGCAGTTGTACGAAGCAAAATCGTGCAAAGGATTGCGATCGTCTGACTGCAACCTCGGCTTTGTTTTATTGACATCCTGTTCCGGGTATGTTGCCATGTTATACCCCTAGATCACTTTTGACGTTTGCCGCTTTTGGCAACTGGATTGTAACTCCTGGTCGGAAATCATATATTGGATCTTCTATCTGGTCTGGATTGCGTTGCGCGAACACCCACCACAGCCTAGGTGAACCATACAGGTCATACGCTAGTAGGTCTGGTCTGTATGCGTAGGTCCTCTCTATGGTGTAACTTTGATCATCTTCCTCGGCCGTGATGGTTCTTGGAGTGAGGATCTCTAGATTGACCTCGTTCTCTGGTGTGTTGAAATACGGGGAAGTCCTTGAATACCTTGCCATTAGATGAATCCTATTTCTCCGGCGCCTTTACCATTCAACTCGCCACGTGCAAACTTGGATAGTGAGAAATTTTTGATTGCTTCTCTGCTGTAGATAGGTGTGACTAACACCGATACGTTCGAGAGTGTTGGTGCCCAGGTCTGAGGTGCTCCCTGTTCCGCAGACAAGTCAAAACCCGCATCTGGTCCGTTCAATTCTCTGTATGGTGTGTTGGTCTGTTTTGTTGATATGTAGTCTATGCCCGGTCTCAGTTCAACGTTGAAAGTGTTCACAATCACCGGTACCTTTCTGAACATGTGATCACCATATCCGGACATGTGCAAAATAGGTGGTGGGTTTCCTTTCAAACCTTTTGCTCTGGCGTCATCACTACCAAAATACATTTTGGTCACAGTCCTTAGGAAATTTATAGTGGCGACCCAATGCTTGGCATCCTCGGAGTTCTGCACAGGAAACTCTCCAATGATATTGAATGAATCGACCTGTGAGTTCTGATATGCCTGAAAAGGATAGTTGCTATGGGTCTGTGACAATGGATTGTAATTGGCTGAATGCTGTATGACCACTGCTGGTGTCAATGGCCAAAAAATACCACGTGACGGAATCAATGGTTCCAACAGGGCGTTGTCTTCAGTATTTCTAGGCCCAAAGATGGATTCATACACTTCACTGGCTTGCTGTGGTATCTGCAACCTCACACGCCAATCTTCTTTGTCTGAACGTCCAGACCATTTGGCCCTTGCGTTCACTATCCGGTTGTCCGTGGAAATACCAGCACCCGTGAGCCTGCCCAGGGTCCTGTTGAATATCGTTGATCCCACGTTCTTGACTATTTTGCCTACTTCTCCGAATGCCATCTAAATGGTTGCTTTCCCTTGTAAAATTTCGTATACTTTAACTATATTTATAGGCAATATTTTAGGCGCACTTAATTCACCATACGGCACGATTCAACAGACCTGTTTGTGGTCAATCTCAACAATATAAAGTAAAGGATTTATGAAGAGAGTAAAGTATCTTAACAACCGAGATCTGTTGGCACAAATACACGCCAGCAAGAACACGTATTGCTCGTACGTGTCCCCAGAGGACTCCACGTACGACATCATTGTGCCAAACCTGAAGAAGATCAACATAAGGACCATAGCGGAGGCCAAGAAGAACAAAGCCAAGCGACTGACACAGGAAGCATGGGAACAGGCCAAAGCAGAAGGACTGAAGAAAATAAAATTAGCGGACTACACCATATCACCGAGGAAGATAGACAAGACGGACCTGGTTTTCCGTGTGATGATGTTTGACCACGTGCCAATGGACGATGAGAGGAAACGTAATCCCAAGACGACAGCGGATCACCACAGCAAGGTGAACTTCCCACCGTTCCAACACTACAGACTGGACAAGAAAGGCAAACTGGTATGTGTGGGTAAATCACACTGGGTGGGAGGAATGAACAACGGACACTTCTCCGCGGATCACGGAAAGATGACCAACCAACTGGCCTTGATGTACATGAAATTATGTGAGAGATACGGTACTAGGGCAAACTGGAGAGGTTACACCTACAATGACGAGATGCAGTCACAGGCGTTGATGCAGTTGAGTCAGATAGGATTACAGTTTGATGAATCAAAATCAGACAATCCTTTCGCATACTACACAGCGGCCATTACGAACAGTTTCACAAGGATACTGAACATAGAAAAGAAAAACCAAGCAATCAGAGATGACCTGTTGGAGTTCAATGGCATGATGCCAAGTTTCACGAGGCAGAACGAGAACGAGACCGCTGGACCTTCATATCAAAAGAAAATGAAGACAGCACACGGTGACGTGCATGAGGTCAACAAGACCACGCTAAAGAAACTGAACAAGGTGTTGAAGAAAAAAGGTAAACTGGAGGCAGAAGATTTTGACGAAGTAAAATTCAAGAACAAGATTGACCTGTCAAAACACAAACCAGTCGTGAAGAAGAAATGGTAAAATACTAAGATGTTTTTTAAGAAAGTAGCGTGTTTCACTGACATACACTTTGGACTTAAAGGCAACAGTCGTGTACACAACGACGACTGTGAGGCATTCGTGATATGGTTCATAGAGCAGGCCCGACTGCACGGATGTGAGACCTGCATGTTCCTGGGTGATTGGCACCACCACAGATCGGCCACAAACGTCTCCACGATGAACTACACTGTTTCAAACATGGAACGATTGGGCAAGGCATTCGAGAAAGTGTACGTGATAATGGGCAATCACGATCTCTACTACAGAGACAAGAGAGAAATCAATTCAATGGAATACATCAGGAACATTCCCAACATACACATCGTGAATGAATGGTTGGTGGAGGACGATGTTGCAATAATCCCATGGGTGGTACAGGACGAATGGAAGAAGATCGAAAAGATGAAACAGAAGTACGTGTTTGGACATTTCGAACTGCCATACTTCAAAATGAACGCAATGGTGGAGATGCCAGACGTGGGCGGAATACAGACAGATCATTTCGCAGGATGTGGCAAGGTGTTCTCAGGACACTTCCACAAGAGACAGTACATGAAGAACGTCACATACATGGGCAACGCTTTCCCACACAATTACGCTGACGCATGGGACGATGACAGGGGCATGATGGTATTGGAGTATGGCCAAGAACCTAAATTCATAAATTGGCCAGAGATGCCAAGATACATCACAATAAAAATTTCCGAACTTTTAGAAGATCCAGACAAATATCTCAAACCAAAAATGTATGTGAGGGTAACACTTGACATAAAGATTTCGTACGAAGAAGCAAATTTCGTAAGGGAAACGTTCATAGACAAATACCAATTGAGAGAACTACAACTGATACCAGAACAGGTAGATAACGCACAACAACCAATGGTAGAGGTGCAGAAGTTTGATAGTGTCGACCAGATCGTGATCAAACAGTTGCAAGGTGTTGACTCGGAAGTGTATGACAAAAATATATTAACTGCAATTTACAACGATCTAGATGTCACGAATTAGTAAGAAGAAATTATTGAAGGCACTCAAAGGCGAATACGAATACAACGATTCAGTCAACATGACCAAACAGCAAGTTATGGACATGTTCAAGAATCCACCAACACAAGAAGAATGGTTGAAAGGTTACAAGCGTTGGAAGAAACAGCAAGAAGAGGGCGGATTTTAAATGTTGACCATTAAAGAATTGACGGTGAAGAACTTCATGAGTGTGGGGAATCAAGCACAGGCAATAGATTTTTCAAACAAAAGCCTAGTGCTAGTGATAGGTGAGAACATGGACCTGGGCGGTGATGATGCGGGTGCGAGAAATGGCACAGGCAAGACAACAATAATCAATGCACTGTCATATGTGTTCTTCGGTGAAGCACTGACAAACATCAGGCGAGACAATCTTGTAAACAAGACCAATGAAAAGGCAATGGTGGTCAGCGTGAAGTTTATTAAAAATGGTGTCACATATACCATCGAAAGAGGACGTAAACCACAGATATTCAGATTCTACGCAAATGACATCGAACAAAATACAGAAAGCAACGAAGCACAAGGTGAGAACAGAGAAACGCAGGTAGAGATCAACAAACTGCTGGGAATGACACACTCCATGTTCAAGAACATAATCGCATTGAACACTTACACACAACCGTTCCTGTCTACCAAACAAGCAGAACAAAGGGAGATAATAGAGCAACTGCTTGGAATCACACTGCTGTCTCAAAAAGCAGATCTACTGAAAGAAAAACAAAAGGCAACAAAACAAATGCTGACAGAAGAGAAAATGCGTATAGACGCTAAAGTTGCCAGTAATGAAAAAATACAGGAATCAATAGAAAGCCTACAGATAAGATCCAACGCTTGGGCAAAGCAGAAAGAAGAAGACATAGCAAGTTTCAAAGAAGCAATAGCAGAACTGGAAAAAGTGGACAGTGAGATAGAGATAGAGAAGCACAAGAAACTACAAAAGAGAAATGAACTTCAGACAATGCTGAGGAGTCTAGAGAAAGAAAAAGCATATCACGAAAGTTCTTTGACCAAAGCAGAAAGCACCGTGACGAAAACAAACGCTGACCTGGAGTTCGCGGAACAACAGAAATGTCCGACCTGTGAACAGGAACTGCACGACGACAAACACACACATCTAGTTGACAAACTAAAAGTACAGTTGACGGAATCGACCGAGTACGTGACAAAACTCAAAAGCGATCTTGCAAACATACAACAGGGCATAGACGAAGTGGGAGACCTTGGACAGGTCCCAGAGACATACTATGACACCATAGACGAGGCCTACAACCACAAAGGATCTCTGCAGGACCTGAAGAGGCAGTTGGACAGGACAGAGAAGCAGGAAGACACCTACGCGGAGCAGATAGCGGAGATGCAGAAATCAGCAATACAGAAAATAGACTACGAAAAGGCAAATGAACTGGAGGACCTACACAGACACCAGGACTTCTTGTACAAGTTGTTGACAGCGAAGGATTCGTTTATCAGGACAAGGATCATAGAACAGAACTTGACATATCTGAATCAGAGACTGGCTTACTTCTTGGGCAAGGTGAAACTGCCACACACTGTCACTTTCCAATCAGACTTGAGTGTGCGCATAGAAGAACTAGGCAGGGAATTGGATTTTGACAATCTCAGCAGAGGCGAGAGAAACAGATTGATATTGAGTCTGAGTTGGGCTTTCAGAGACGTGTGGGAAAGCCTTTATCAACAGATCAACTTGCTGTTCATTGACGAGTTGGTGGACGCTGGCATGGACATATCTGGTGTTGAGAGTTCAATGGCTGTGTTGAAGGACATGTCGAGGACACAGAAGAAGAACATATTCCTGATATCTCACAAGGATGAATTGGTAAGCAGGGTGAATAGTGTACTAAAGGTTGTAAAAGAGAATGGTTTTACCAATTATGCCAATGATGTTGACATAATTGTGTAATTTTCCTGTTGACAGAACCAGTTCATACGTGCTTTAATTAGAATGACGTTAATTAATGTTATCGTACGACAATAAAGGAAGGACGTAAATTATGTCAAATGAAACACATGAACAGATCATGACAGAGATACAAACTTACTCAGAAGAGAACGGTAAGTTCGTAGACAAGGGTGTAAAGGCATCTGCCACTAGGGCTAGAAAAGCACTTGCAAACTTGGCTAAACTGATCAAAGCAAGAAGAAAAGAAATTCAAGAAGTTAAGAACGCAAGTAAAACTGCGGCCTAACGATAATTGAATTGCAATTCTATTAACCTCCGGCTTTGACTAGTCGGGGGTTTTTTTACGACTTGAGGATTCCTTTGCCGTGTACCCTGACACGGATATGACCGTTGTAGTAATCGTTGGTTTCCAGCACTTTACGTGCAAACTGTTCACGTGCCTCCACGTACGACAGTTCAGCCTTGGACTTACAATAAAACAGTATCTCCCTGGTGAACTTGTCTTTACCTAATTTAATGACGTCTTCTGTAAGCTCATCACTGCTTCCATAGTAGTCCTTCCAATCCGAATCCACCGTGAATCTTCTTTTGTTCTTACGACCTTTCAGTGGTGGTCTTGATCTTTTGAATCTGGCCAGTTTCTTACCTATGTACTTCCTGCCGTTCGTGGTATTGGTTATAAGATAAACGAATCCAACGATGTCTTCCGGCAAACAATCTAATTTCTGCCCCTTATAAGTCCAATGTGTTTCCATTTTATACATCCTGCAACCAAGGATAAACTTTTCTCCAATCGGTATTTCTCCGGGCATCCAATTCGGTAAGGTATCTTTTCATTGTGTTAATTTTTTCAGGCTGTCTTTTTGCAGACATTATGCTATGAGCCACAGTTTGGAAATGACGTTTGACTATTATTTCCCTGACATTTTTTTCAGGTAAGAGTCTCATGGTTTCTTCTAGTTCTTGGTCAAACACACCAGGACCAAATATTTTTGGATTGGTTGCATCCTCGTCTGTGTTGAAGGAAAACACTATGCGATCACCGGATCGTGCCGCATTCCATTGTTCAATTTTTTTTATTAGGTCTGGCAATTTTTTAATTGTCAAGGCACTCAAAGTGCTGTTGATGGCAAGTTCTATACCTTTGGTCCTGCTTAATTTTTCAAAATTCATTATAAACTGCTCCAGGTCCATGCCATACCTTGCATACTCCTGTTCGGGGCCTAAAGCGTCAATGCTGGCCACTATCTTAAATCTAAGCACTGCTCCGGTGTCTATCATTTTCTGCATTCTAGATAGTAGCGCCTCTATCCTTTTGTCAGTGGCTTTCAAATTTGTTGTGAACTCAAAAACCAATTTATCATTCGGATGCTTCTCCCAGAAATCTAAACTTTCATAGAGCTCAGGTATCACCAAAGGCTCTCCTCCAAGCACACTGTAGATCCTGATGTTTTTATACCTATCTTTTTCTTTGAGGTATTTCCATAAATCTTTTTTTTGTCTGTCATAATTTGGGTTGTTCTGGACTGCCATTGTACTGTATTTTGATACATTTATGCTCTTCAACTGTCCATGCTTTTCTATCTCAGTTTCCCATTTACTGCTAAGGTGGGGGCCGCAATACACACAACTCATGTTGCACGTGTTTTTAAAAAATACCTGAAGTATAGTTGGTGTCACTTCCACTGCTGTTGGATTTGCTTTGAGTTCCGGTGGATTATGATCGGGATCGGTTTGCTGGGCAAGTTGATTCATTCTGTCACTGAATCCGCCCGCCTCTTCCATTTTCCTACAATAACCACACGTGTCTATAGGCCACTCGCCCTGTAACATACGTTCACGGTCCTCTATCTTCTTTGGTAAGTTGTGAAAGGAATCAAAGTTATCTTCGGGAATCTTCAGTTTGGTTGTCCTGTGGCAACTGGCGGATGTACCGCTTTGCAAGTATATAGTGCTCCAATTCCATTTCAAAAGACATCCGGTTTTCGTCTGTATTGGGAATATTTTTTTACCTTTTTCTGATGGCATGGCAATATTTAAAGCCAAAAAGATTGACCTAAAAATTAAATCAGTATAAACAAGTGCGATAGGCAAACTACAATTTCTCAAACAATTCACAAAAAAGGCTAACATAGCATCATTGAAGTGAGCACGGAAATGCGGCAGAAATGCGACAGGTGAATCCGTTGATGCAAATGCAAAAAATGATGGGGCTCTTAGAAAAAGACAAACCCCAGGTCTGTCATGGATTATCTTACAAAGACGTGATAGGCTCGCGTTGGATGAATAAGCGAATGGGTACAGCACAACCGCCCAGTTACGACAGCATTGTATGATGACTGCGAACTCACCACAGGGTTCAAGTTGATTCGGCTAGAAATAGCCGAATTGTGACTGCTCATCTACCACAGGCGACGCATAAATGCGTCATTTAGTTTCACAACTGCGTAAGTTAAAAAAAGAAACGAGCGTAAGCGAAGTTTCAGATGGCTGTAAGCCATCTTGTGCATGACATTAAGTATTGATATGGTCGAGAAGACTTTTATATACGGTGACAGTTTCAGCAACCTGGAGTGCCTGAGAGTGATGTCAGATATCGTACAGGAACAGATGTGGTACGCCCCGTTTGTGCAGGGACGACTGATAGATCGAACCAAACCGGGCAAGAGTCCGCTGACGATGTTCCTGCAGGCCACACACGATGCCCTGACCGAACAACGACCGGTCCGCATGATAGTGGCGCTGGGGGCCTGCGAACGGTTGCCTGTGTACACGGATGGCTGGTATGACGAGGAGCGACTGGGTGTCGTGGATCCGACCACACCCCTGCCCTCACCGCCCAGGAAGACCACGCTGACCGACTGCGAACCATACTTTGATCGCGTGGACATAAACAGGCAAAACACACAGCAGTTCCACCCCACCATGCTGTGGGCCAACATATACAAGAACATCAGCGACCTGCACACACGCTGTGACGTGGACAGACACCAACTCATGGTGTTGCACATGAATGCCACGCCGGACAACACATGGATAAACAAGCAACACCCACTCGTACGACCACTGTGTGAACACGCGGAGTCGCTGGACAACTACATCACGGAAAAACACAGTTGTAACCAACTGTGTCGTCAACAAAAGATACAGCCATTGGACTACCACACCTACGGTTGGAACGGACACCACGGACCGGAGGGACAACAGCACTTCGGCGCACGGGTTTCGGCCATAGTCGCGGAGAGGCGTGTATGGAACTGATATTCGATCACTCTCTGGGCAAACAGGAGCACCAGGACCTTGTTATATGCAGGCCAATGGCCATAGTGGACACTGACGAGGAACACGAGGCGCTGGACCGGGGTTGGCTGGCGCTGGATCACCCCGTGCTGGGACGGGAGGTGTTCTACCAATCACGTAGCACACGCATAAACCTGGACCTCTATCGATCACGCTACAAGGAACACACCTACAACGGTGAGCAGATCGGTTACAAGATAATCGACGCATCTGAGATGGTTAAACTGTTGAGCCTGCCATCTATCTACAAGCAGTACATGAAGCGCAAGAATTTCGGCGCGGACTATGACCCGTTCGGACACTACCACAAGCGTGACCAGTTCATGGTGTTCTACATCGGCACCGCTGACAACATAGTGGGATTCACCAAGCAGAAGAAGTACCGATTCCAGGAGGACAACTACAGCACCATAGACACGTTCGACAGTCGGGATCTCGCGGGACTGGAATCTGTCATACACGCCAACACTGTGCCCATATCGGACATCACCCTAGACTTGGAGATAGAGTGGGCCGCCAACAACTACGTCAGTTACTTCTACATGGGTTCTGGATACGAGAAGTCGTCCGAATACAAGGCCAACTATCGCGGGTTCGAGTGGTGGACGGGCACGGAGTGGAGCCGTGACAAGAAGCAGTACCGTAGGTTGTGCAGGAGGGATTCTAGGATCGAGTCTTTGCGGGACGTCGGAAACCTTTCACTGATTTCAGATAAGTCTTAGACCAATTCCGGTAGTAAGGTCCCTTCTCCAGCATCTCAGAATACCTGTTGAGTTTGCTCAGTCGCTGTGCCAGGAACAATATGTAGTGACCATTGTTAAGTTTGACCGTCTTTACTTTTTCTTTTATTTTGGGATGATCCTCCAATATCACGACGTCGCGTGGCATGAACGCTTGGTTCAACCTGTCAGCGATCTCCATGGTCTCCCGGGCAGTGTACTGATCAGGCTCCGCTATGATCACCAACACGTCCTTCTTGTCGAAGTCGAAGTCCCAGATGTGCGTGAATATTGTTCCGAACTCGCCGATGCCGTCCAGCTCTAGGAATTCGACCTTGCCATC
>Ga0222718_10000730_pt1 | contig 33803 bp, 52 predicted proteins | sample C33_27DmetaG_FD_165045 | JGI IMG/M metagenome (GOLD analysis project Ga0222718, IMG submission 165045) | Estuarine water microbial communities from San Francisco Bay, California, United States - C33_27D | ecosystem: Environmental > Aquatic > Marine > Unclassified | place: USA: California...
CTCACATCAAGCACAAGTAATAGCTATGGAGATTGGAGCATGATAGATTTTGTAAAGTTATACAAAGCATTAGAAATATTAAAACCTAATGTTCAATGGACTTTAGTAGATGATACTAATGAAACATTATTAAATGAAGATTTATATAATAAAATTGAGTGGGTTACTGGAGAAGATAGTAATGGAATTGCTATAACAACGAAAACTAATCCTCATTCAGAAATAACTTTTGCAAAAGTAGTAGAGGAGATAAATAAATTATGAGTTACATAGGAAGAGGAATAGACCAAATAGACAACATTTCAACTTTAGATAATTTATCTTTCAATGGAAGTGACGCAACATTTAACCTAACACAAAACTCAGTAGCTTTTGTACCAGTAAGTGCAGACGCATTACAAATTCAAATTGATGGTGTCATACAATCTGGCAACTATACTGTTAGTGGCTCTACAGTTACTTTTGATTTTACTCCTAGTGGTAGTTCAGTATGTAATGGTATTAAACATTTTGGTGTTGGATTACTAACAACAGTATCCGACAGTTCCATAACGACAGCTAAACTTGGTGCAGATAGTGTCAATGGAAGTAAGATAGCAGACAATAGTATTTCTGATGAACATTTAGATATAACAGCAATTACAGGTCAAACAGCGATTACCTCTTTAGCAGATACCGATAAGTTTTTAGTATCTGACGCAAGTGATAGTGGTAATCTTAAATATGTAGAGAAACAATATTTACCTAGTGGTAGTTTTGCAAAACTTTCAACAGTTGATATTTCAAGTGGCGATAGTTCAGTTAATTTTAATAGCAGTATTATAACAACTACTTATAAACAATATTTCTTTGAGTTTACTGATGTAAGACCAACAGGAGATAATACTTATTTTAAAATGCAAGAAAGTACAAATAATGGAAGTAGTTTTTTACAAAATGATTGTGATTGGCAATTTACGTTTCAATATAGCACTCAAGGAAATCAGGAATTTCTTCAAAATCATGGTCAAAACCATACAGTTTGTCAATTAACTAATGGCAATGTTGGTAATGGTGCTAACGAAGGTATTAGTGGTCAAATGTTTTTTTCAAGAAATGGAAGTTTACCATCAAAAGCAAATTGGAATTTAGTATCTACAAACAGTAATTTTCTACAATTTTGGAGTGGTGCAATGTATAGAGATGATAATGGCACAACTAACTATGTTAGATTTGAATTTAATGGAACGACATTTGTTTCTGGAAGAATAACTTGTTATGGGATTACAACATGATGTATAAAAATGTAAATGGCGAAAGAATAGCTATGAGTGAAAGCGAAATAGCTAAGTTTAACGAAGAAAAAACAGCTTGGGAAAATGGAAGTTCTGATAGAAAACTTGCAGAAATAAAACAAATTAGATTACAAAAACTAAAAGAAACTGATTACCTTGCTAACTCTGATGTAATAATGCCAGACAATATAAAAACTTGGCGACAAAGTCTTAGAGATATACCACAAGATTTTAGCACGGAAGAACAATACGATTTACTCTTGGCTCGTGATGAGCAAGGAAACTTAACACATTCAATTTGGAGTAAACCATAATGGCACAGACATTTTTAAATTTAGCACAAGGAGTTACAGGTACTTTGCCTACAGGTAATTATGTTCAAGGTGGTATTAGCGAATATCAACAATGGAGATTAACAAGTGCTTTAAATTCTAATCAAAGTGACGCAGACATATCATCTAATTTAGAAATTGTTGATACAAATGCACCACAAACTCTTGGTAGTGGTATGAGTGAATCTGGGGGTATTTTTACTTTTCCAAGTACAGGTGTTTATCTAGTAACTTATCAAGGACAAGCATATCAACCAAATGATGAAGATGATAGAGGTGTAAAATTTAAAATTAAAACTACAACTAATAATGCTCAATATACGATTGCCGCACAAATGTATCAAGTTATGTTGTGGACACCTAATACCAATCAACCATTTACTTCGGCAACAATCTCATGCGTATTTGATGTTACTAATACATCAACACATAAAGTAAAATTTGCATGGGGGTCAAGTCAAGGGTCAAATATTTATTTACGAGGAAATACAGATGAAACAAATACAAATTTTCAATTCTTAAGATTAGGTGACACATGATTAATCCTTGTCCTGATTGTGGTGCTGATACTAAAGACCAATGTAAGTGTCCTGATGAATGTGAGAGCTGTGGTGCGTAGTGGCAGCAGTAGAATTAAATATAAAAAATATTGTTATCCTAATGGGTTTGCTTGGTACTCTTATTGGGAATGTTTTTTTTGTAGGTAAACTTTACAATGAGTTTGAACTACTCAAAGTAGATGTTGTAACAGTTCAAGAAAATCAAAATATTATTCAATTAAAACAAGAATTACTTGAGCTTAAATATAAAATAAAATCAATACGTTTAGAGATTGATGGAGATTACAGAGAATAATGTTTAAGATCTTTGCAGTTATATGTTTTTTAAACATAGGAGCATTAGATCAAACATTATGTTTTAAATCAAACGTACCAATATCATTTAAAGATTTTAATGAATGTAGTTATGCTTTAGATCATATTGCAGATTATATGGATTATGATTTAAAAGAAAGAAAAACAACTATTGTTTTTAAATGTTCTTCAGATTGGAATAATTCAGATGCCTGAAGATATACAATACAGATTAATTCAAGATACTTTGGAAGAAATAAAAAAGGATTTAAAAGAGAATAAAAAAGAGATTAATGAATTAAAACAAGAAATGTCTACTGGCCGAGGAGCATTAAAAGCTGTTGCTTGGATAGGATCTATATTAATTATTATCTTTACAACTCTCAAGTTATTCAATTATAACGGTTGAATGAAATTCAAAGGGCATAAAGTCCTTGTCATTGGTGATACTCATGACAGTCCACATATACCTCAGAATAGGTTTCATTGGATTGGTAAGCACATTCGTAAATGTAAACCAGATTACATTGTTCATATAGGAGATTTTTCTAGTCTAGATTCTCTTAGTTTTTTTCAAAAGAATAGTACGCAGCAAGGTAAGTTAAAAGATGCTTTTATGGTTGATATAGCTTCTATGAAATCTGCATTAAAAATTTTAGATAAATATGTAAACGATTACCCTAGGCATTTTTGTATGGGAAACCATGAGCTGCGCATACATAGGTTTGAAGAAAATATACCTGAGATACAAGGTATGATGAAACATCAATTATATTCTAGTTTTAAAGAATATGGTTGGTCTGTTACAGAATACGGAGAATTTAAATTTATAGCTGGTGTAGGATTTGTTCATGCACCTCTTAATATTATGGGTAAAGAATATGGTGGTAAAAATGGTGAAGTACAAATAGGAAATGACAGTGTACATGACTTAGTATTTGGTCATACTCATAAAGCTAGAGATTGGAAAGCTATTAAAATAGGGTACGACAAATGGGTAAGGATAGTAAATGTGGGTTGCTCTTTACCTCATGGTCATATAGAAGAATATGCTAAGTTAAATATGAATGGTTGGTCTTGGTGTATTACTGAGTTAGGCATTTGGGATAACCATATCCAAGAAGTAAATTTTATTTCTATGGATAGATTGGAGAGAGAATATGATTAAAAATATTTGGAATAAAATAAACTTATACTCTTTAAGTAAAAGAGGAAAGATTGTAGCAGCTGCATTAGCAATTATTATTGTTCTTATTATAGTTGGTTGGGCTGCATAAATGTTAGGTGGATTGCCAGTAGAAATGATTACTATGCTAGGAAGTTCAGTTCTTGGTGGAGTAATGTCTATATGGTCACAATCCATTAAATCAAAACAAGACCAGCAAAAAATGTTATTGGCTAGAGCTGATGCTCAGATGTCATACATTGATAAAGCTAGATCTTATGAGAATAAAGGCTTTCAGTTTACAAGAAGGATCATTGCATTGACTGCTGTGTTCTTTATTATTGCTTGGCCAAAGTTAGCACCTGTATTTTTTGATACTACGGTTGTTTTAACTTGGACAGAATTTACTAGTGGGTTTTTATTTTTAATTCAAAAGAAAGAGATCGTGATGGATAAAACATTTAATGGTCTAATTATTACTCCATTAGACACACATTTGATGTCAGCGATTATTGGACTGTATTTTGGTGGGAGTTTAGTTAAAAATTAGCTCATATTTGAGCATACAGAGGGTAATTATATAGTCTAGGTTAAATCATACACAAGAGTTTCATCTTCCTCCCATTGATGAAAAAAAGGGGGTTTATGTGCGTTCACTCACATTACCCCCTAATTTTAATGATCACGATGTAATTGTATAGGATAAATTACAAAAACCTATGTCATCACATCAAATAGGAAACGAAAGGAGAAACCTATTCATGTCTAATCATTAAACCTTTTGTTATAACATCTAATACAATACCAATCACAACTATTAGCTCTGTTCTGATTAGTAGGTATGTATGCTATTAGATTATCTTGTAGATATTTTTTATCACAATCAGCACATTCATAAAAATTAGAATGGGATATCTTCTGCTGGATCTTCTGTTCTAGCGTTTGTTTGCGATTGAACTTTAGAACTTGAGCCATCTTTGCCCCCAATCATTTTTAGAATACCTTTGAATCTAGGTATAATAATTTCTGTGGTGTATTTAGTTTCACCATTAAAATCATATTGTCTAGTTTCTATTTGACCTTCAATGTATAGAGTAGTTCCTTTCTTTACATATGTTTCAATAGTCTTAGCAATGTTAGGATCCCAACATAGAACTTTATGCCATTGTGTTTTTTCTTGCCACTCACCAGATTTATTTTTAAATCTTTCTGAAGTAGCTAGAGAGAAACCAGCAAACTTTTCTTCTCTGGTAGAAATTTTTACTTCTGGATCGCTACCAACACGACCTAGTAATATTACTTTATTAATCATTTAGACCTCCAATTAAAGTATCTACTGAGTTCTTAATTTTAAGTAACTCATAGTGTATATCTGCTTTACTCATTGTAGCAGATAAATCTGTTTTGTCTTGAGTTTGTTCATTACTATCTACGTTTTGTATAAACGCATTTATAAAATGAAACAAATCCATTTCACCAACTGATTTATATTCTTTTTTACTTTTAGAATAATATTCAGCTTGTAATGGTGGGTGTAAATTTAATGGTAACTTATGTCCTTGTAACACCAGGCTATGTAATAATTCATTTACTTTCATATTTATCCTTTCTTATGTGTGTAGGCATGGAGAACATTGCCCAACAGCTAACCTACACACCGTACCCCTAGCTGTGGGCGACTATACTGTCTTAGTAACTTTACTTGGATCTACTTTTCCTGAGTATTTTTCTTCTAAATTTTTAACATATTTAGAATCATCAAACTTACCCATGAATATATCAGAGCAAAGTCCTAAGTGACTGAACGCTTTTGTTAATGCATCAGTCATTGCTTTCTTTGGTGCTTCGTCATCTAGTGCACCAGTCTTTCTGTACATTTTTAGTGGTGAACAAACAGGGCCATAAAAATCCCAAAAGCCTTCTTTGTTTTTATTTGTTGCAACAGATACTTCTGCAGCTACAACAGCAGTTTGATTAGTGTCCATACCATGATAGCTGTAATCAACTCGGTATGTCCAACCAGTACCTACTGGGCCAAACTGTTCTGTTATTTTCATAATCTGCCATTGTGGATCAATAGTAGTTATGTCACCAAAACCTTTGTTAATGCGTTTGGTAAATCTAGGATCAGTTTCTTTTAAACTATCCCATACATTTCTGTTATCTTTCGTCATTGTACCTCCATACTTTTGTTGTGCTACCAAAACTATTTATTCTTCTGTCACCAGAATCAATTATATATTGTAATAATTTAAGTTCGGTAAATCTTGGTCTAATAGATAATATACTTTCAGATAATATTTCTGCTACTTCTTCAGGTGTAGCTCCATAGTTACCTTGTCGTTTTACTATCTTTAAACATTCTGTACGCAGATTAGTTGATCTAGAATCAATTTTTTCTGCTGCCTCTTTGCTAGTTGAGTTTTCCTTGTAACCAGCTGTCAGAGGATATTTCTTCTCCAAAGTGTAACGCGATGTCATGTTCATTTTTAATTTTCCCCATTAGATCAAAGTCAACATATTCTGGTGGTGTAATATCATTCATTACATGAAACCAAAATAAGTGACACGCTATTTCTAGTTTTTGTTGAAAAGGCTTATCCCTTTCTATTGTGTATACTTTATAATTACTATTACCATAAAGCACAGATAACACAGCTTTAGAAAAACCTGTGACCATCATATAATGTTGCACTTGGGCATAATATCTTTCTATTAATTTATCTTCTTTAGTAAACGGATTTGTATGTTTAGCTTCAAAGACTTTGCCTTTTGCAACACCATCTAGACTACCATAAATATATTCATATTCAGGGTGTGTCCAAACACTATTTATATTAACAACCCTTTCTCCAGTAACTTCTTGATACCAGCGTCTGTTGAACTCCTCGGTAAATATTCCAAGTTGAACTGGCAGTACACCTGAAAGATCTTCTTTTTCGATCTTTCCAATTTTCTCAAGCCAAAGGTCTTTCCATTCGCCATTTGCAAGACGCACTGCATCAGTACCTCCAATGCCTTTTGGTCGTTTGGGTTGTTCAAGTTTTCCATTTCCTTTTCCCATCTAGTCAGAGCTCCTTTCTCTAATTTGTTGTCGTCTGTATACATTTCGTTGATCTCTTGCCAAATCCCTGTCTGACTTCCCATGATTATACCTCCTCCATATATAGTTTTCTATTGGTTTTACTTTACGATTGTCAGCCACACGCTGACTCGTATAATGTTTGGCAAAGTATCTATACATATCTGATTCTAGATATTGTATAGCTAATACCATAACAAAGTTTTGAATAGATCTTTTACGATCTATGTGGTCTGAGTGTTTTAAGGGTAGTTTTATTTTCAACTTCTTGAACTGCCCTTCTAATGCTTTCAGCAAACTGATTCCCATATTCACCTTCTAATATATTTGTTAAATACCAAATTGCTTTTAGTACATCTTGTTCTTTATTTTTGTATCGGTGTCTGCGAATATATTTTACAGCATTACCTTCACACCAATTAAGCTTCCATGCATTAATTAATTCAGTTAGTTCTGGTTTGTTATTACTATAATAACTTGGACTTGTTTTATTCATATTTGATATATTACCTCATCATCTGTTAGTTCTCTTGTTGTTACATTATGTTCTTTTAATATTTTATTTATATCTTCTGCTGTTAAATTTTTATCACAAGAATAAACAACAAAAGATTTATCATAAATTATTGGTTCCTTAAATTTGTCTTTATAATTCATAATTATTGCTCCTCACTTAAAGTTTTTTGTAAAGCAGTTACAATATCAACTGTTTTAAATAATCTTTCATTTGTTTCTCCCCATTGAAACCAATTATTTTCTGTTGAAATACTAAATTTTGAACCATTATCTTCATTATTTATTTTTATTGTTCCTTCTATTTCTATATTCATTTCTTCCTCCATTCATTAAGATGACAATTAGCACAATACCAATATGTGCCATTGCCATATACTAAATCAACACCTTTGCATTTACAGCCTTTAGGTTGATTTTGTTCTTTATATATAATTTTAGATTGTGGTGTTAATGTGTCGAAGTATGTACCGACTAAGATTTTATTTTTTGTTGATCTTTTTTTTCTTTTAATTTTATTGTACATTCAAGTGCATTGGCCCAACAACAAAATAGAAATCCACTCGGTTTTCTTATACCTACTTCCCATTTTGATACTAAACCTCTAGCACAACCAATCATTTCATCAAGTCTTGATTGTGATAATCCTAGTTTTTTTCTCTGTTTTACGAACTGAGGTATTACAGTATCAAAGAATATTCCTAATTGTTTATTAGACATAGGTTTTAATATCTGAATATTATTCGGTTTGTCAAGTTACGCTGGGGAATACGTTAAGCTCTAACGCTTATTATATATTCCCCATAACCCTCGTGTCAGATTTTAAATTACAGCCAACTGACGTATCCTCAGGGTGTTCATTGTGGGAGTAGTTAGTGCCGATAATTTCTAACCACTCCCTAAAGTAAATAGAGCTACTAATATATACAGGTCATTTGTGATTAACCCAGCGTTTCACAGCTATTTACTTAACCATTGGGGGAGTAGGATAGTACCAGCTAAAGCTACTAACTATCATTATGACTACTCCCTAATTCTACTATATACTTTCTTTGTAGGCAGTATAATACCCCTGATTAGTAGTTATGTAATTACGGTCACATAACGCTATTTTAGATTACTAGTTCAGTAGAATGTTCTTTTTAATATTCACTAGCTTTCATTATAGTTAATACTCTAGATGTTTGTTCTGGATCAGTTTTATCAGGACTATGCATTTTCATGTCATTGTCATAATAATCTATTTTCCAAAAGAATTTTTCTTTTTTAAAATTAAAACTACCAAAATCTTTTTCTCCATAAGGATTATTGTCTTTGGTAAAGTTTCCATAATATTTAACAGAAGCAAATATTTTTTCTTTATCTTTTAAATTGTAACCTTTAATTCCGGGTGTTATTATTAATTTGTTTTTTAGATTATGCTTTTTAAGCATATTACCAGTAAACATATCTTTGCGTAATTGATCATTAAGATCAGCTACTTTTTTAGCTTGTTGTCCACCTATATGTATTACATTATTCATTTGTTGTTCCTCCAAATTCTTTTTCTATTTCGGTTTTTAATTCTTCATTTTCACTTTCAAGTTTTAAAATACGATCATTTAAATTGTTGATATCACTCATGTTTTTTATTACTTGTTTACCTATAGTCGTAATAAAAGAGTTTTGCATATCAACCATTTTATCATTTAGCATTTTCATTGTTTGTTTATGTTCACTCATTTGTTTTCCTTTTTATTTAGTTCATGTTGAACGTCATGTATGCTTGGTATTAGTTCATGTTCTAATTCTTCTTTTTTATTATTATCCCATACATCTGCATTAGCTTCTCCATACTTTTTGATAAATTGTTCTCTAGTAAGTTCAGCTGCAGCTTCGGTCATTTCTAATACCCAGTTACCTATTTTACTCATGCTGCTTTTCCTTTCTTTGGTTTACCATAACCTTCGAATACTTCTATTCTTAGATCAAGATCTAATAATCTACCATGAAGTGTTTTATTACTTTTAGGATCAAATTCACTTATAGCTTTATTAATTATTTCGGTTAATTTAGATATTGGTAGATGTTTATATATTTGATCATCTATTAATTCTAATAATTCATTATTATCCATATTTGAAATTGCTTTTTTTCTTGGCATTATTTCCTCGCTTGTATGTATACCATAGTAATACCTACTATTAGTAATATGGTTATATCTAAGATACTCATTATCTTTGATTTGCTGTATATTCATTAATCATGTCAATAATTTGTTCATCTTCTTCTATAGAAGTTACATAATTATGTTTATCCATGAGTTCTTGATTAACAGCACCAGCAATAGCGTTGACATCTTCTTCTCCATAATGTTTTCTTATGAGTTCTGAAGCTGTATGTTCAAAGTCAAAGTCAGCTTTCGGCTCTGTCTTAGGAGTAGTTGGTGTTTCTTTCAATGTATTTACATTGCCAAATATTTCACCAGTAGCTGGATCCCATATATTGCCATTGTCATCTACATTAAATACTCTTTTCTTTAATCTCGATAGACCTTTTAGTTTTCTTTCAAGAACATTCATGTCATAGATATCGCCCATAGTTTTAGCGAAATCTTCTGATATAAATAGTCGGTAATACCACAAACCTTTACGTTTAACAGATTTGTATAGTTTACTGTTCAGTAATGTGCTACCAATCCACATACCTGATTTAAATGTAGTTCTAATCATATATTATTCTCCATTGTTTTCGGTTAGTTTTAAGGCAGTAGTTGAGTATCGCTACCGATTTTAACTACTTTTAAGTATGTATAACTAGTATTACTCTTATACACCTTACAAAGCTGGGCCTTAAGTTTATTACAGCAATAACCAGCTTTTATTTGTAAGACCACGCTTTCAATGAATGGTGGTTTTTGCCATAACTTACAAATTCTGTTCGGTTAAGTCTAACCAAACTACTTGGCATTACTACCTAATTGTGGTTTTTTTATGTTATTCTTAACCATAAGAAACGCGAGCCGAAGGCTCGCGAAAATTTTTATAAAATCCCAACTATGCGACAGCTGGGATTAATTCAGATGATATAGTACCATCTTCATTGTCTAAAGGTTTTTCTAATTTACCCATTGTAGAATTATAAAACTCTTTTAGTTTTTCTTTTTGTTTAGTTTTGATTGTATTTATTTTGTTTTGTCTTTCTTCACTAGGCATATACTTTGTTGATTTAGATGTATAAGGAACATACTCATCACCTGTAATTTCTTTGAAATACTTAGTATAAGCAACCATTCTAGCATACGCATGATTGAAGTTATACTCCCTAGCATTGAATTGTTTTTCTAATGCATAAAGTTTAGTATGTGCAATTTCTTGAGATCTAGCATACATATCAAGACTAGCAATTCTTGAACTAGCACCCATTTTGTCTTTTTCCCATTTAAGACCATTTTCCGCGTAACTTAGCATTTTATTAGCATAAGATACTTGGTTATATAATGTTGGAATAATGCCATTAAGTTGATAGACAACTGATTGTAATGAATTATTGATATCATTACCCTCTGCGTCAGTATCTCTAAAATCTGTATGTACCTGATTGTCATACATAGATCTCAAAGCATTGAGATTATTATCAATTAAGTCATTCAATAATTTATCATTTAATAATTTATCATTTAATTTATTCATTGTATTATCTTTCGTTATTTATTTAGTTTGTGAGCTTTTCTCACAGTCTTGCCAAGCAAGAGAGCAGTTTAGAGAATCTTAGTCAACACCATCATGGAAGGAAAATCGTTCGTGGAGTGGGATAGCGAAGCTATCGTGGATCCGCGAACTATTTTATTCAAGCAAATGCGTGTTTACTTGGATTATCTTAACTGTTATCATGTTTATAAGACATAAGAAATTTCTCTATCTTTCTTATCTTCATAATTATATATATTAACATTATCATATTTATTATTATCATTATTATTTATCCTTTCTATTATTCTTATTCTATTCTTTATCTTTATTCTTTTTTATTCTTTTATTCTTTTGCACCCCAGACCGAAGCCCGAAGGGTAGAGATCCTTGCCATAGGCAAGAGCTCTATCGTAGACAAGCCGAAGGGTAGGCTGGATTAGGGGCCCAATGTCACACCATGTTGATTATGCTTGACATGATTTTATCAATGATTACAATTATCCAACGATAGCGAATATGACGGATAATACAGAATTAACAGATAAACAAAAAGCATTAGTTGATATTATCGTATCAACAGGTTGCAGTATCATTGAAGGTGCAGAAAAGGCTGGATATTCAACAAAAGTCAGTAGAGAATCAGCTAGGGTAAGTGCTTCTCGTACACTACGTCTCCCAAAAGTACAAAGATACATGATGGAATGTGTGTCAAGAACGATAGGTCTAGGTGCAGTAACAGCAAGTAATAAGTTAGTACAACTTAGTAACAATGCTAAATCAGAGTATGTACAGCTAGAAGCTAGTAAGGATATACTAGATAGAGTTGGGTTACGTACACCAGACAAAGTTAATCACCAAGTAGTCGGAGATATAAAGGTTAGTATCGATCTTAGCTAGAACGAGAGGGTGGGGGTTAAAAACTAACAAGTGGTTAGTATTAAAGATGTCATACACACAACAGAGTTAAAAAAAGTAAACATATGTGCGTAGACAAAAATATTTCTAAGATTTAAGGTAAAGTGTCTTTAGACGATAAACCAAGAGAGGGTTTCTCTCACGCCTTGCAAGGCAATAAAAGTTATGAAGAAAAAAAGTACAGTAAATAAGGCTGGTAATTATACCAAGCCTACTCTTAGAAAAAGACTGTTTCAGTCTATTAAGTCATCTGCTGTTCAAGGTACAGCTAGTGGACAATGGTCTGCAAGAAAAGCACAACTATTAGCAAAAAGATATAAAGCTGCTGGTGGTGGATATAGATAATGGCTCTTGCAAGATCACAGCAATCGCTAAAAGCATGGGGTAAACAGAAATGGCGTACCAAATCTGGTAAGAAATCATCTGAAACAGGTGAAAGATATTTGCCAAGTGCTGCTATTAAAGCTTTATCTCCTAGTGAATACGCTAGAACTACTGCTGCTAAAAGAAAAACAAAGAAAAAAGGCAAACAAGTGTCTAAGCAACCTAAAGGTATAGCAGCTAAAGTAAAAAAGTTTAGGAGTTTCTAATGGCAACTCCAGCATGGCAAAGAAAAGAAGGAAAAAATCCAAGTGGTGGATTAAATGCCAAAGGTAGAGCTAGTTATAACAGAGCTACTGGTGGCAATCTTAAAGCACCTTCTAAGAAAAAGGGCAATAAGAGAAGAAAATCATTCTGTGCAAGAATGAAAGGTATGAAAAAGAAGCTGACTTCTGCAAAAACAGCAAGAGATCCTGATTCTAGAATTAATAAATCACTTAGAGCGTGGAACTGTTAGTAAGTGAATTGAAATAATATTTTATTTCTAATATAGTTGTAGTTTACCTAAAAAAATTTTATAAAAATAAGGAATGAAAACTATGACTATTGATGATTTAACGACTACTGTAAGAATACTTCAAGACGAAGTAAAAGATATTAAAGAAATAAACAAAGTATTAATGAATAAGTTAGATAAAGCTTATGAAGATAGAATAGTATTGCGTAGTCAAGTTTTAAAGTCTAAAGTCAGTAAAGAAAGTGAGGTCGAAAATGCCTAAAGTTGGTAAAATGAAATTTCCATATACTGCTGCTGGAAAGAAAAAAGCAAAAGAAACAGCTAAGAAAAAAGGAATGAAAGTTGTCAAGCAAAGCAAAAAGAAAGGGTACTAGAGTAGAGAACGAAATAGTAAAACTCTTTCAAGCTGAAGGGTTTAATGCCAGGCGACAACCTTTATCTGGTGCTATTGCTGCGTTCCCTCATGACGTTCAAGTATCTGATCTTTTTGAAGGAACTAACATTGAAGTCAAAGCTAGAAAAAATGGCGAGGGCTTCGCCCAATTAGATAAATGGAAAGGATCTGCTGATTTATTAATATTAAAAAGAGACTTTTCTACTCCAATGATATATCTTGATTGGGATTTATTTAAGGAGTTTTTGTATGAGTATAGACAAAACAGACGACGTAACGAATCTGGAGAACAGGCAGCTGTTCAACATTTCTCTAGCAGAAAGACGGAAGCTAAGACAGATCGTAAGAAAGGTACATCTAAAATTCCTTCCCGAAGCTTCAGTAACGGACAGGGAATGCGACAAATTGATAGAAAGCCTTGGCCCAAAAGTCAGAGAAAAATTGCTAAGAGAAGCGATAGACAAGAATCTAGTATAAATGGCACAGCTAAGTTACAAACCAGATGGCAATACCTTAAAGAACTTTCTAAAGGGGAATGAGTTTTTTAGAGGTTTACGAGGGCCAGTAGGAAGTGGCAAGTCTGTCGCTTGTGCTATTGAGGTACTTAGACGTGCTCTCCAACAAGAGAAAAATGCCCAAGGGAAAAGAAAAAGTAGATGGGCCGTTATTCGGAATACTAATCCGCAACTTAAAACGACTACTATCAAGACGTGGTTAGACTGGTTTCCTGAGAATGAATGGGGTACATTTTCTTGGTCAGTACCTTATACGCATAGAATAAATGTAGGTGAGCTAGAATTAGAGGTCATATTCTTAGCTTTAGATAGGCCTGAGGATGTTAAAAAGCTTTTATCGTTAGAACTAACAGGAGTATGGGTAAACGAAGCCAGAGAGCTTCCTAAGAGCATTATTGACGCTTGTACTATGAGGGTAGGTAGATATCCTAGTATGCGTGATGGTGGTGCTTCTTGGTATGGAGTTATTGCAGATACAAACGCACCAGAAGAAGATCATTGGTGGCCTATTATGGCTGGTGATGTACCAGTACCAGATCATCTATCTAGAGATGAAGCTTTGATGTTAGTTAAGCCTGAGAATTGGAATTTTTATACGCAGCCATCTGCTTTGTTAGAAGATAAAAATAAAGATGGTACACTCAAAGGATATAAAAGAAATAATAAATGCGAAAATCAAAACAATCTTACACAAGATTATTATAACAATATTATTAAAGGTAAGATGAAAGGGTGGATTGATGTTTATGTAATGAATAAACTAGGATCTTTAGAAGAAGGTAAACCAGTATATCCTAACTGGAATATGGAAATACATTTATCAAAAGAAGATCTAGAGCCAGCTCAAACAACAGTTTATGTTGGTATTGACTTTGGTTTAACACCAGCTGCAGTGTTCGGTCAAAAGTTACCTAATGGTAGATGGTTAATATTACAAGAATTAGTATGTTTTGATATGGGTATTGCAAGATTTAGTGAGTTATTAAAATATGAGTTTGCAAAGAATTATAGAAATTTAGATATAGAAGTATTTGGTGATCCAGCTGGAGATTTTAGAGCTCAAACAGATGAAACTACACCATTTCAAATACTGCGACAAAATGGCATAATGGGTAAACCTACTCATAGTAATGATGTAGCTCTTAGAATAGAAGCTGTTGAAACTTCATTAGCTAGATTAGTAGAAGGATCTGCTGGTTTCTTAGTAGATCATAGATGTATTAATCTTAAAAAAGGATTTAATGGTGGTTATTTCTACAGAAGAATGCAGACTTCAGGTGATAGGTATGACGAAAAGCCAATGAAAAATAGATATTCCCATGTCCATGACGCATTACAGTATTTATTATTAGGAGCTGGTGAAGGTAAACAATTAATATCTGGTAAAGCTAAAAATCCTACTGTTGTTAAGACAAGAGGTTGGAGTATATTTGGTGATAAAAAAAGAAGAAGTGTATGGCAAAACAGAATGAATGGTTAGTATATTTCTACGAAAATAGAGATTATCATAGGCATACTAAATTTTTTAAAAAAGGTTTTAAACATTGTGGAGTAATAGGTTATGATCCTGAAAAAAAAATATGGCTTATTGCTGAGTTTTTATTTGGTAAATTAAATATAGAATTATTAAATGAAGAAGAAGTAGATAAAATATTTAGATTAATTAAAACAAAAAAAGGACACATTTTAAAAGTACCTGTGCAAGACACTATTCCTAGTTTTCCAACAATTATGGGATCATGGATAAAAGAACATAGCTGCGTTAGTTATGTACAAAGAATGATAGGTTGGTCTAGATTTTGGATATTTACACCTAATCAGCTATATTGTGCGTTGAAAAAAAATGGAATGTGTGAAATAGACTTATAACTATGGGTGCATTTAGAAAACCAAAGTATCAAGAAACTGCTGCAGACAAAGCAGTTAGAGAAGATATTGAAAAAAGAAGAAAAGAAGAATTAGAAGAGCAAGAAAAATTAGAAGCTAAAGATAAAAAATTAAAAAAAAGAAAAGCAAAAGGTATGGTTGGAATGAGATCATTATTTTCTAGAGCTGGTGGCAAAGGATTTTTTTATGAAGGCAAGGAAAACTAATGGGTGGTAAAACAAGTACAAGTTCATCTTCTGGTGGAGGAGGTGGTGGAAGTAACAATAATAATAACAATAATCAAACTAATCAAATTGTTAAGCAAGTAAAAAAAGATATTGGTTTAACTGCAGTAGGTGGTATTGGTGGCCCAAACATGGGATATGTTGCAACAAGAGATCCTAAAACAGGTGGAAAAATTAGTAATCCTCAAATGTATGGTGAAGCAGCATCAACAGCAGCTAAAAAAAGAATGGCAGAAGCTGGAATGGGAACATACAATCCTGAAAAAGATAGTTTTCAAAATGTTGTAGGTAATCAAATAATATCAAGTACTGGAATGATGGGTACTTCTATGGGTAGTGGTGAATCAACTGTTATGGGCCAAATACCTATTTCTAAACAAATGTTTGAACAACAAAAAAAGTTACAAATGATGTCTTTGCTTCCTTTGTCAGTATTAGCTCCTTTCCCTGTTTCAACTGTATTAGGTTTAGGTGCACAAGCATCAAGAAAAGCATCATATGATAATTATGTTAAAAGTTTTAATCAAGGAATGATTAGAGAAACATCATCTACTTCTTATGCAGCTAAAAGTAATAGAGATACTTCTGACGCAACAATACAAGATACTAAAGCACAAGCAGAAGCTAGTGAAGCAGAAGGAGTACAACAAGCAAATTTAAGAAAAGCAGCTTTAGCTAGAAAAGAAGCAGCAGTAAAAGGAACAAGAAAATTTTTTGGTGGGAAAAAAAGAGTAATAGAAGGTAGAATGATTGGAGGTCTATAATGGCATTTATTCCATTAGCAGAAAAAAATATTTCATCAGGTTATACTGACGGAAAATTTAAAACTTTTTTTAAAAGATATCAAGATGCAGAAACAATCTTTGATCATTGGAAAGATAAATATGAAGAAGCATATGAATATACAATGCCTTCAAGAGAATCTTTTTATGAAGAAACAATAGGAGAAAGAAGGACTGATAAAATATTTGATGAAACTGCAGTAGTAGGTATTCAAGAATTTGCTAGTAGATTACAAGCTGGTATAGTTCCTACTTATGGTAGATGGGCAAACTTTGAAGCTGGTACTGATATACCAGAAGATCAAAAACCAGCAGTTAATGAAGCATTAGATGAAATAACTAAATATGTTTTTGAGATATTAGCTGGATCTAATTTTAATCAAGAAGTACATGAAGCATTTATGGATTGTGCTATTGGCACTGGTGTAATGTTAGTAGAAGAAGGCGACGCATTAAATCCTATTAAGTTTACAGCAATACCTTTGCCTAAAGTTATGTTAAACAATGGGCCAGATAATAGAGTAGATACAGTATTTAGAAAAAGACAAATAGCTTACAATCAATTGATGACTGCTTATCCTAAAGCAGAAATGTCTGAAAAGATGTTAAAAGCTATTGAAAATAATGAAACTAAGAAAGCAAATATTGTAGAAGGTGTTTACAAAATTTACGATGAAGCAAATACAGAAAAATATAAATATTGTGTTGCTTGTATGAATGAAGAAGAAATTATTTTTGAAAAAGAATTAGATGGAGTTGGTAGCAATCCTTATATTGTATTTAGATGGAATAAAGGATCAGGAGAAGTTTACGGAAGAGGGCCTGTATTTAATAGCATGGCTGCAATTAAAACAACTAATCTTACAGTAGAACTAATATTACAAAATGCACAAATGAATATTAGTGGAATATATACTTATGAAGATGATGGTGTTGTTAATCCTGATAATATAAATCTTGTGCCAGGTGCTTTAATTCCTGTAGCTCCAAATAGTAGAGGTCTTACACCTTTAGCTGGTGCTGGAAGATTTGATGTAGCACAGTTAATACTTTCTGATATGCGTCAAAATATTAAGAAAGCATTATACATGGAAACACTTGGTAGACCAGAAGGTACACCAATGTCTGCTACTGAAGTATCTGAAAGAATGGCAGATTTATCAAGACAGATTGGATCATCATTTGGTAGACTACAATCAGAATTTGTAACACCATTACTTCGTAGAGTAATTAGAATATTATCTAAACAAGGTAGAATTGAAATACCAAAAATTGATAACAGAGAAGTAACTATTATATCTCAATCGCCATTAGCTCAGGCTCAACATCAACAAGATGTTGCAGTAGTTAATAATTTTAATGCAATATTAGCTCAAACATTTGGCCCACAAATTCTTAATATGATTGTTAAACAAGATGAAGTAGCTAGATATTTAGCAGAAAAATTAGGTTTACCAGAAAAATTAATAAGAGATCCACAAGAGCAACAACAAATGATACAAGAGTTGCAAAACATGGCACAACAGTCTAATATGGCACAAAATGAGTTGGGAATCCCTAGTCAATCGCCACAAGGACAATAAAAAAGATACTAGCGAAATAGATCAAATATTCGCTGCAGTTTTTTCTGATCCTGATGGTAAAAAAATATTGGAATACTTTGATAGTATTGTTATGAATACTACAGTAAATCCTACTGCTGATAGTAGAGTATTATGGCATTTAGAAGGACAACGATTTATGCTGCAACAAATTAAAAATAGAATTAAGCGAGGTAAAGAATGGAAGAAGAAGTAGTTACACAAACAGAACAAACAGAAGAAAGTTCTAAACCAGACTTTGTTCAAGATAAATTTTGGAACAAAGATACTAATGAAATTAATATAGAAGAATTATCTAGTAGTTATAATTCATTAGAAAAAAAATTAGGATCAAGAACAGAAGATTTATCTAAACAAATTAGAGAAGATATGGCTAATGAAGTAAGGTCTAAAGTTCCTGAAAATTATGAAATTAGTATGCCTGAGATACCAGAAAATGTACAAATGGATATTGATCCTGAAATGCCTTTATTACAATGGTGGCAAAAAACAGCAAAAGAAGCTGGTTTATCTCAAGATCAATTTAATACAGGTATAGAAGCATTTGTTAATAATGAGATAGGAAGTTTACCTGATTTTGATAATGAAAAAGAATTATTAGGTGAAAATGCAAATGCAAGAATAGAAGCTGCTGATTTGTGGAGTAAGAAAAATTTATCTACTGATTCTTATGATGCTATATCTGAATTTGCTAGCACAGCTAAAGGTGTAAAAGCATTAGAAGAAATAATGAAACTTAATAAAGATGCACCAATACCACAAACAGAAACAGCTATTGACGCTGCTCCTAGTTTAGATGATCTTAGATCTATGATGAAAGATCCTAGATATTGGAAAGATGGAGATAGAGATCAAGCTTATATTAATAAAATAAGTAACTTATATGAAAAGTACTACGGAAATCAGAAGGCGAGTTAAAGCTACTTGGCGTGACGCACAATCTTTTGCTGAATGGCTAGATCCTATTGAAGGTAAAAAATTAAAACCAGCTATAAATTATAGTGAAGGATATGTGTTAAAAGATGATGATGACGTATTAATTTTATATATGACATATAATGATACAGATATTGGTGATACTTGTGTCATTCCTAAAGAAAACGTTGTTAATATTTGTGAGTTGAAAAATATTAAAAAAAATGTCAGTAAAGAATAAATAGACCTCTAAGGCCCTAGATATGCCTGTAAAGATAACATATCAAACTCCTCTGAGACAATCTAGGTAAACTTAACAAGCATACGGAGGTTAAAATGTCTGCTTCTATTACTAATGCTTTTATCACTCAGTTCGAAGCTGAAGTGCATATGGCATATCAAAGAATGGGTAGTAAGCTAAAAAGCCTAGTGCGTACTGTAAACGGAGTAAGTGGCGAATCTGTAAAATTCCAAAAAGTTGGAACAGGTGAAGCTACAAGCAAAGCAAGACACGCAGAAGTAGTTGCTATGAACATTTCTCACACAAATGTTACTGCAACTCTAGCTGATTTCTATGCGTCTGATTACGTAGACAAACTAGACGAGCTTAAAACCAACATTGACGAAAGATCTGTTGTTGCAAATAATGCAGCATATGCTCTTGGTCGTAAAACTGATTCTATCATTACAGATGCTATGAGTTCTGCTACTACACTAGCTAATAACGCTGGTGCACAAGGTGGTACTGTGGCAACTGACATGAACGTAGATAAGTTCCAAGAAATGCAAGCGCTTTTCGGAACTAATGATGTTCCTGATGATGGTCAAAGATATTGGGCAATCGGCCCTAACCAATGGTCTAACTTATTAGATGACGATCAATGGTCAAGAATGGAATACATTGGATCTAACGAATTACCTTTCTCTGGTATGAATTACACAGCGAAAAAATTCTTAGGTTTCTTAGTATTTGTTCATTCTGGTCTAGATTCATCTGGCTCTACTGATAGACACACTATTGCATGGCACAAGTCATCAATGGGTCTAGGTGTAGGATCTGAAGTTAGAACTGAAGTAAACTACATACCTGAAAAGGTATCTCACTTAATGACTTCTTACCTATCCATGGGATCAATTCTAATTGATACTAATGGTATTAGAGTACAGAAGTGTGCGGAATAGGAGATAAATAATGGCATACGAAACTTCAAATCCGATTAAGAAAATTGCTGGAATGGGTGCTGGAAACTCACTATGGTTTTATACTGATGGTGATGCTAAAGCAACTGTTGTAGCTTCAGGTTATTTCAATTCTGCTTACAAAGAATTAAGCAAAGGTGATGTTATCCTTTGTTCAATCGGTGTAGGTGGTACTCACGAAATGGACACAATTACAGTTACTTCTGAAACTGGAGCAACTACTGTAACTACAGTAGCTCTTGCATAAGGAGATTAACAGCTATGAGGGGGTTATCCCCCTCTAGTCAAATAAGGAGAAATTATGGCAATAAGTGCAGCAATAGGTGTAGGAAAAAAAATAGTTGGCAAAGCAATTTCTGCTGTTAAAAAAAAGAAAAAAGATTTAGAAACTAAAGGAAGAAGAGTAAAATCCGCATTAAATAAAAAAGGTAAAACAGCAGATATACCTGATGTTGCTGCTGGTGCTGCTGCAAGCACAGTACAAGCTGGAAAAAAAATAGTTAAAAATCCTACTGTAAAAAAAGCAGTAAAAAAAACAAAAGAAGTTGGTAGAAAAGCACTTGTTACTACTGCGGCAGTAGGTGGAGCTGCTGGTGGTGTTGCTGGTGGTTTTGCTGCTGAAAAAGGAGCTAAAGCTATAAGAGCATTAAAAGGAAAAAAAACAAGTCCAGATCAAGCTATGGGTGATTTTATGAAAGGTGCTGCAGTAGGAGCAACTGGAGGTTTAATAGGTGGCCCAATAGCAGCTGGAATTGGTGCATTAGCATTAACACAATCTATTACAAAATTTAATTCAAAACCAGAACAGGAATTTACACAAGAAAGAAGATCAGATGGTAGATTTGCTACAATATATAAAGGTAAAAATGCAAATGTTGTTGCAAGTGCTAAACAATTATCAACAAAAGAAATTGATGATGTAAGAACACAATTAGCAATATTAGATAGTATTGTTGAATCTGATGATCCAAAATCAAGAAGTAAAGAGTTTAAAGAAGCAGTAGGTTATTTAGCAACAAAATATAAAATATCTAATATTAGTGGAAAAAATTTATCTATTATAATTCCTAATGTAGAAGGTGGAGTACAATTAAGACAAAGAGCTTAATATGGCAGTAACTAAAGTAGATATAGCTTCAAGAGCATTAGTAATGATAGGATCAAATCCTATTTCATCATTTAATGATGATACAACAGAAGCTCTTGTAACAAATACAATTTACGAAGAAGTAGTAGAATCTACTTTAACTAGACATAATTGGAGATTTGCTACTGGACAACAACAACTATCTTTATTAGCTAATGCTCCTACTGGTAGATTTGAATACGCTTATCAAATACCAGCTAATCCTGAATGTTTAAAAATTTTAGCAGTTACAGTTAATGATGCTTTAATCCAATATAGTAGATACGAAGATAAAATTTACTTAGATGGTTTTGGATCTCAAAATGCAGTAATTATGGATTATATTTTTAGACAAAGCGAAGATCAGTTTCCTCCTCATTTTAGATTAGCAGTAGAATATAAACTAGCTAGTATATTTGGTGGATCAGTAGCAAGAGACGCAGCTCTAGTTAGAGAGTTTGATCAACTAAGTGAAAGACAATTATTAATAGCTAAAAACACTGATTCACAAGAAACTACTACAAAAACACTTTCTACTGATAGATTTATAACAGAAAGAAGAAGCAGTCGTAGTGGACTTGTGGTCGGATAATGCCTAGAAAAATAAGACAAGTATATACTAACTTTTCAGCTGGAGAGATTAATAATTTACTCAATGCTAGAACTGATGCTAAAGCATATTTTGAAGGTGGTAAACAAGTACGCAACTGGTATTTACTAGATGAAGGTGGAGTTATGCGTAGACCAGCTACAGAGTATATGGCTACAATGCCTGGAGAATGTAGAATAATTCCTTTTGTATTTTCTAATGATGAAGTAGCTTTATTTGTTTTATCAAACAATAGACTTGATGTTTATTCTAATGCTGGTGCTGTAATACAATCTAATATAACTTCTAATTGTAATTGGACTACTGCTCAATTATTTGAATTAAATTTTGCACAGTTTGGTGACACAGTATTTTTAACACATAGAGATAATTACCCTAGAAAAATTACTAGAACTTCTGCTAGTACATTTACTGTAGCTGCATATGAATTTGAATTAGATGAAGATGTAGTAGTTTCTGGTGCATATAAAACTTATGCGCCATTTTATAAATATGAAGATGCAAGTGTAACTTTAACTTTAAGCACATCTGCAACAGGAGCTGGTAGAACAATTACTGCGTCAACTGGTATTTTTTCAAATGATTATGTAAATCATTATTTAAAAATAGATGGATCTCAAGTTAAAATAACTGGATATACAAGCCCTACTGTTGTTACAGCAACAGTTATTGAAACTATATCTGGTGGTACTGGCCCACATAATGATTGGGAAGAAGAATTATTTTCTACACCTAGAGGATATCCTCAAGCTGTATCATTCCATGATAATAGATTATGGTTTGGTGGAATAAGAGATAATCCTTCTGCTGTTATTGCTAGTCAAATAGGAGGTTATTTTAACTTTGATGTTGGTACAGGTTTAGCAAATGAAGCTATTAATGTTGTTATTGCAAGTGATACAGTAAATGAAATTAGACATTTTGTTTCATCAAGAAACTTACAAATATTTACTGATAGTGGTGAATACTATGTACCAGTATCTTCTCAGTCTGCTGCAATTACTCCAACAAGTATAGCGTTTCTTAGACAAACACCATATGGCTGCAATAGAGCTGCACCTATACCTTTTGATGGTGCTTCTTTATTTAGTCAAAAAAATGGTAAATCAATTAGAGAATATGTTTTTTCTGATATTGAACAAGCATATAGATCTACAAGTGTATCTGTATTAGCTTCGCATTTAATAGATAGCCCAAAACAATTATCTATGATGACAGGTAATGAAACTAAACCAGAACAATTTGCTTTTTTCTTAAATAGTGGAACTAATGATGATGGTAAATTAGCTGTATTTCATTCTATTCGTGATGAAAAAATAGCTGGTTGGACTATGTGGGAAACACAAACTGGAGATAAATATCATAGTATAGCTGCATTAAATGATCAATTATTTGTTATAGTAAAAAGAGTAGTACCTTCTGGTACAAAATATTTTTTAGAAAGATTTGCTAATGATGATTCTATAACTCTTGATTGTTCTACAACTACTACTGTATTTCAAAAAGGAACACCATTAGTAAATGGCGCTAGTCAAACAGGAAACACATTATCCGTAGATGGATTTAGTTCTGCACCTCAAATACAAGAAACTTTTACTATTGCTGGTAATGCAACTAAATATATAATTACTGCTGTAACACAAACTGCTGTTGGTTATGATTTAACACTAGATCAAAACTTAGCTGTTTCACCAGCAGATAATGCAGTTATTACTATTGTAGAAGGTTTTGTTCATGCGGTTAATTCTATTTATGAAAATACAGATAAAATATTTGCAGTATATGGTAATGGATCTTTAGGTGAGTTTACAGTAGATAGTAACAATAGAATTACACTTACTTCTGCACCATTTCCTAGTGGTACAAGAGTAGGATTTAATTTTACTCCTATATTAGAAACTATGCCAATAGATAAAGAAATAGATACTGGGCCATTGACAGGACAACCAAGACGAGTAAATAAAGCTATTGTAGATATATCTGGTGGATTAGATATTACAATGAAAGCACAAGACTTAGCATCTAAAGAACTTGTTATACAGCAAGTTGATTTTACAATTAATAGTGATACAACACCAGTAACAGAAAAAAAAGAATTTAACTTTTTAGGTTATAGTAAAAGTCCAACAATTACTATTAGCCAAAACGATCCTTTACCATTAAAGGTATTAGGAATAGCTATGGAGATACAGTTCGCATAATGGCAAAATCAGCGTCAACATTATTTTTAGCAGCATCATTATCTAGTGCAGTTGGCACAGCTGCAAGTATACAATCTCAAAGAGCAGCATTAGCAAGAGAAAATTATAGAGCAGAAACTGAAGCAAAATTAGCAGCAGTTAGAGCATTAGAAGAAGAAAATGCTAGAAAAGAAGAATTAAATACTTCAATAGCTAATAATTTAGCATGGCAATCTATATCAGGATATTCAGATGATAGTAGAAGTTTTTTAAATATTCAAAGTCAAGTTAGAAAAAAAGCTGAAAAAGATATTTCTAATATTAGATTAATGGGAAAAACTACAGCATTAAAATATCAACAAATGCAATTAGAAAATAAATATAAAGAAAAAGAATTAGTATTTGGTGGTTATACCTCTGTATTAACTGAATTATATACAGGATATGGAAACTATAAATATTATGATAAAAAAGGAAACGTAAGTTAATGGCATTAACTGGAGGAAAAAGAAAAGTAATTACAACAGGATCTTCTGTTGCTAATAGAATGGGTGTTGTTCCAGCTTATGCTGGTGATCCAATTTCTACAATAGCACAAGTAGCTACAGAAAAATTAGATTTTTTTGCAAAACGTCAAGCAGCATTAGAAGAAGCTAAATATAAATCTCAAGTTGAAATAGATACTAGAAATACTATTAGTAATTTTGGAAAACAATATTTTGATAGTCCAAAAGATTTTACTGCAGCAGCAGATAAATACATAGAAGAATTAGTAAGAAAAGCTCCTAATAGATTTAAAGATTATACAAAAACTTTAGCAAGTAGAGCTGCTTTTTCAGAAGGTGAAAAAATATATGAGATTAGACAAAAATTAGATTTTGACAAAACAACTATGTTATTTCAAGAAAGGTTAAGAGCATTTAATGAAATGTCTGCAAGTGAAACTTATGATATGCCTGTTCTTAGTAGAAATATAACACCAGAAGGAAAAACAGTTGTAACAAATAATTTTGATGTTTGGAAAGCAAGTAACGATGTTCCTTTAGGTGAAATATATAAAGACTTAAAAGAATTTTATAATAGCACATATCCTGAAGAAAGAGCTATGTTAGATAGATTAGGTTTAAATCCTGAAATAATGCTTAAAACACAAAAAATTGGAAGAGAAGGTTTGCGTATAAATAACAAAATTAAAAATGAAGTTAATGATACATTAAGAACAATAAGAGAAGAAGGATATAATTTTACTGTTGGGTTTGACAGAATAAGACAATTAGAATTAACAGTTACAAATATGTTACGAAATGAATATATGAAAAACCCTGTTATTGATGAAAAAGATGGTATAGCAGTATTAACTGGAAGAAGTAAAGAAGAAGCAGCTCAATTAGTAGAAAATGGTATTCAATTTTTAAATCAAGAATTAGATTTAGCAAAAAAAGAATTAAGTATTTTTAATTTAAATAAACAAAATGAAATTTCTAAAAAACATGAAACTAACATTAATGGATTTATTAAAAATCCTGAAAATTTTGTAAATTATACTAATGATCAATTAACAGCAGATATTTTAAATTTAGGTTTAAAAGATGAAGAAGCAAGAATATATAAAAATTCATGGACTGCTGGTAATATATTAAATAATTTTGTTGATTATAATTTAAGTGGTATTGGTCAAGAAGGTAAAATGCCTTTTAATGCAGCAGCAGAAGATTTATTTACTATTTTAGAAAATCATTCTGAAGGTAATTTATTATCTGTTTTAGATGTAAACGAAATAACAGATTTAAAAAAAATAATGATTCAACAAAATATGAAAAAAATATTAAATACAAATGAAATTAGAGATTTAAATTTAGGTAGAATTGATTTGTTTACTTATAATGAAAATGGTGAATTAATTTATGATGAAGAAAGTGGAGAACCAAAAGCTAATGAATTATGGAGTAAAATAACAGCTTATGCTGCTAATTTAAATGAACCAATACCACAAATAACTTCATATTTTGAAGATGTAATGAATTTAACATATACTAATGAAATGGATTTGGCTCATTTAGATCAAGCAGCTTATATGGCTTATTATTTTAAAACAAGACAAGGATTTGAACATCAATTTAAAAGTTTAGAAAACAAAGAAATTATTATTCCTTTGTTAGAATATCACAAATTAAGACAATTAAATACAAGTGAAGTTCCTAGATCAACATTAGCTGAAGATTTTTTTGGTAAATTAAATATGGATTTTACAAAAAAAGGACAAATAAAAAGTGAAATTGATAAATACATTTATTTTGGAAATAAAGATGAAGAAAAAAAAGAAGGTGATATTAATATCACAGATAAAATAGAAGAATATATTAATAAATATGAAAAAACAGAAGATGATGCTATGGGTATTTTATATACTGATTTTGCTACTGGTGGAATTTTATTAGAAGATGTTAAAAGTAGAGATATTAATAAAAATGAATTAAGACAATCTATAAAACCAATAATTGATGTTTATTTAACAGCTGCTTTTAAAGAACCAACTCATGTAAGTGAAAAAACAGTAGAAAAAAAATTAAATGAAGTAATGGATTTTTTAATGCAAGATATTCAAGAAGAAGGTTTTATGTGGAGAGATAATAAAAAATTTAAATATACTACTCCTTTTCAACAATTTTATAATTGGATAACAAAATAATGAGTAATAGATATAACATATATGATTTTTATGGAGATAGTTTTTCTAAAAGCGAAATAAATGATCAAATAGTTTTTACTTTGCAAAATAGATTAATGAACATGACAGATGTTTTTAGAGAAGAACTTGGCATTGATGAAGATTTTTTAGATAGAGAAAATTTATATGATTTATTAAATTCTGGTAGAATATATACTACTTATAATGACAGAAAAAATAAAGGTAATCCTTTATATCATATAGGTATAGATTTAAATGGTGATGGTATAGGTTTTAATGTTCCTAATACTTTAAAATCTGAAGTAGGATTTATGCCACAAAAAACAAATTATATTTATAAAAAAGATTTTACTCAAGAAAGAATAAAACAAAATTTTTATAATGAAAAATGGCTTGAAGTAAAAAATAATTTACCTTTTGGTATTAGAGATACTTTAGATAGCAATCCTTCATTAGAAGCATTTTTACAATCTAGTCATAATCTAATGTTAACATATGATAATTTTAATTGGTTTTTAACAGATCAAGTAAAAAAATATGCAAAAGAAGGATTAGAGGATAATCCTCTTCTTGGTTGGTTTGTAAATGGTCTAGCTAATCTTGATCCAAGTAAAGATAAAAGAATAAGTAAAATAACACAAGACACTCAAAGAGATTGGTTAAAAACACAAATGTTAATGAAAAATACAAATTTTAGAAATGAATTAGAATTTGAAGATCAAGATATTTTAATTAACAAAAGCAATAATACAATGTTAGCAGAAAATTTTATATATAATCATGTAGTAGTTCAAAATGAAGGCGCATATAGTCAAAAAATTTTTTCTCCTACTAATGAATGGATTAATATAAAAAATAGTGCTGCTAGTGATGATCAAAAAAAATCATGGTTAATGGAAAAAGGAATAAAAAATGGAAAAGAAATATATATAAATGATCCAACAATAGGAAGAGGATTAAGTTTAAATGATGAATGGGTAATTAATAAATTACAAGAAAATGGATATACAATAGAAGATATTTTTAATGGTAAAAAATTACCAATGCATATTGGTGAAAAAATTTCTTATGAATATTTAAAAGTTAAACAAGATGAGTTAGTAAATTATTTTGGTGAAGATTTATTAACTCCAAAAAACTCTCCTCTTTTAACTATTTTATTAGATTTATCTTATGCAAGTGGTTTTGTAGGAAGTGATACAGAGCATGGTACAAGTTTTATAGGTAAAAGAATGAAACCATCAGTATTTAAAGCATTACAAGCTAATACATTAGAAGATAAAAGAGAAGCTATGGGTGATTTTAGTTCTTATATAGAATTTCCTGAATATTCAGGTAGTCCTAGTATTTTTTCTAATCAATCAGAAGGGCCTGTAGGAACTAAAATTCAAACCGATATACAAGGTAAATATAGAAGGCAATATATTGGATATGATAATGAATTTTTTAGTTATGAAGATTTTCCTAATGCTACAATATCTCAAGAATTATTTAATGATGGTAGAGCAAATATTCAATATTTTAATAGATTTAATAGTAATGCAGAATTAGGAAAAGCATGGTTAAATGGACAACATGGAAATTGGGCTTTGCCAAATAAATTATTAGGTAGTGAAGATATTGATGGTATGAAAAATTCTAGTATGATTGGTGACATTAAGGTAACTGATTTAGATGGGTGATGTATTACTTACTACAGGGAAAAGTTATTTACCTAATGTAGATTTAGCTAATCCTAATAAATCAGATAGATCTATATTTGATAATATAGAAAATTTAGGTAGAGGTTTTTTTGATGAAAATATTATTGGTATGTCGGCTAAAGCTGCTGCTGAATTTGTATTTAATGAAAGACCTGATTTATATAAAGTAGATAAAAACTATAATCCTTTTTACGATCCACAACTTGAACCCTATAAAGAATTTATGGGTAATTTTTTACATTCTAAAAGTAAAGATCATACTTCATATTTAATTGATAGATTTAAAAATAAAATGACAGCAATAGAAGGTGATCCAAGTTATATGATTGGAAGAATATTAGGAGGATTAACAGATCCTTCTAGTTTATTCATGTTTAGTAAAGGTGCTAAATTTCTTTTAAGTGGTAGTAGAATAAGTAGAGGTTTAAAAGCTGGTGCTATGGTAGGCGCAGAAGAAACAGGAAAAAGATTTTTAGATGATACAAGAACTGCAGATGAAACAGTGTTAATTACTGCTGCTGGATTTATTGTTCCAGCATTATTTCCTGGCATACCTAATGGTAAGTCTGCTAAAAAATTTGATAAATATGCAAATATGTATGATGAAGCAGATGATGAAGTATTTAATCAATATGGAACATTTGGTGCTGCATCACCAGCTGGTACTAAATTAAGAACAGAAATAGATTATCAAGAATTAAATAAAATTGCTCCAACTGGTATGGGTATATTTGGTGAACAAGGGCCTTACAATCCTGTTTTTAGAGTATTAAAAAATGGAATTAGTAATGCTCAAGAAATGATGGAAACCATGTTAGAAATACCATTATTACAAAATAAAAATTTTAAAAATATTGCTACTAAAGGTAGTGTAGAAAGAAATATTAAAAAAAGATATGCACCATTAATAGTTAATACAACTAAAAAAATAGAAGGTGCGTATAATAGTTATTTAAAAAGAATAGGTGTAAGTGAACAAGGTATGTTTGATAGATTGTTTGACACTAAAATGTTTGCTGGAAAAAAAATATTAACACCTACACAATTTAGACAAAAAATTTGGGATTATAAAATGGGTCAAAGATATGGAAGTAATGAAGTATTTGATGAAGATATTATTACTGCATCAAATGCTGTTGATGATTTTTATAAAACAATAGGAAAAGAATATGATAAATTAAAAATTGTAGAAAAACATTTAAGTAAAAATATAGATCAAGTTAATGAAATATTAAAGAAAACTAAAAACACTAAAAAAAGAGAAGATTTAATTTTACAAATTAGAAAATTAGAAAATGATTTAGAATATGTAAAAAAGAATGGATCATTAATGGATAATTATATTAATGTTGTATATCGTAGAGATAAAATAGAAGCTAATTTTGATGATTTTGTTGTTGTATTAGGTAAAGCTTTAAGAGCAAGAAATCCTGAAATTACTAATCAACAAATTAAAGATATAGCTGAAGGATTTAAACAATATCAACCAGTAATTGCTTTGCATAATTTAGCAAACGATATAGCTATGGCAGAAGCTAAAGGAATAAAAATAGATATTGATGGATATGTAAATAAAATTAATAAAGTTTCTTCTAGATTTAAACAAAGAACATTAGATGTAGATTACAGAATATTAGCAGAAGCTGGATATATTGAAAAAGATGTTCAAATATTAAATAAAATGTATTTTAATCAAACTATACCAGATATTGAAATTACAAAAGCATTTGGAGATCCAACTGGTACAGGAAGTTTTCATATTGCTGGTCAAACACAAATGGGCATTAAACAAATATCAGAAGAATATGATGAGTTAATAGAAGCTGCTACAACAAAATCTGAAAAAGATAAATTAACAAAACAAAAAATGACAATTATTAAAGATCTTGATTCAGCTATACATTTATTAAGAGGTACTTATGGTTTAGCAGAAGATCCTAATAGAGCAATTAGCAGAGGTATTAGATTAATGAAATTATATAATGCAATGACTATGCTTACAGGAATAGCACAAGTTGTAGATGTTGCTAGATTAGTTATGATTAATGGTATGGGTAGAACATTTAATATTTCTTGGGATTTATTAACAAGTGGATATGCAAAAGAAGCATATAAAATGCAAATGAAATCAACACAATTAGGTGGAGAATCATTAGATATGTTTGGAAGTACAAGAGCTTTTGCTATGTACGGTATAGATGATGCATTTGGAGTATTTAATAAATTTGAAAAAGGAATGAGTAGCGTAGGTAATTTATATTTTACTTTTTTAAATTTAAGTAACCCTTGGAATACAGCAGTAAAAAATGTTGCAAGTCTATTTAATGGTACAAGAATGATAGAAACATTAGAAACTCAAATGAAAACTGGAAAAATAACTAAAGTAAATTTAGCAAGATTAAGAAGTATGGGTATTAGTGAATCTATGGGTAAAAGAATATATAAACAATATACTAAATATGGTTATGGAAAAAATGCTAGAAGTTGGGTTGATAATGGTGATAGTTATAAACAAATAAGAGTAGCAAATACAGACGAGTGGACAGATCAAGCAGCAGCAGACGCTTATCATTCTGCAATAGGTAAACAAGCAAATATAGATATTGTTACTCCAAGTAAAGGTGATGTACCTTTATGGGCAAATACAGAAATAGGTGGTATGCTTACACAATTTAAAAAATTTGGAATGGCTGCTACTCAAAGAATGTTATTAAGAGGTTTGCAAGAAAAAGACGCTAATTTTATGAGTGGTGTATTATTATTAATGGCAGCTGGTGCTGGAGTAGATGCATTTAGACAAAAAGCATTTAATAGAGATTATTCTAAAAAACCTACTGGTCAAAAAATTGTAGATGCTTTTGATAGATCTGGTTTAGGTGGTATATTTTCAGATATAAATAATGCTATTGAAAGATTAGGTAATAATGAAATTGGTTTAAGACCAATGTTAGGAGCTAAAAAACCTTATGGAACTTATAAAGATTTATTAAATAATCCTATACCTGATGTACTTGGGCCTACTTCTAGTCAAATAGCTAATATATCAGATATTATGTGGACTTGGGGTAGTGGTAAATACAATCATCACACAGCTAGGAATGTGCGTAGACTTTTACCTTTTCAGAATGTATGGTTTTTAGATTCATTATTTGACGAGATAGAACAAAAAGGACTTAGATGAGTATAACAATATCAAATACTAGTGCTAGAATACAATATACAGCTTCTAGTAGTCAAACTACATTTTCTGTACCATTTGAATTTTTTTCAGATGCAGATTTATTAGTTATACATACTAACTCAGGTGGAGTAGATACCACATTATCACTATCTTCTAATCCAACATTAGTAACTCAATATTCTGTATCTGGTGCTGGAGAAACTGGTGGTGGTAATATTACATTAGGATCAGGAGCTACTGCTGGAGATACCTATACTATTCAAAGAAATTTAGCTTTAGAAAGAACTACAGATTTCCCTACATCTGGTACATTTCCTATAGAAACACTTAATACAGAATTAGATAAAATTATTGCATTATTACAACAAGCAGAAGTAAAAATAAATTTAACTCCAAAAGCATCTTCATCTACATCTACAGCATTTGGTTTAACATTTCCAGAACTGGTCGCAAATAAACTATTAACTGTAAACAGTGCTGGTAATGCATTAGAATTTTCACAAGAAATAGGTAACTATAGAGGTAACTGGGCAGCAAGTACAGCATATGTTCAGAGGGATATTATCAAAGATACTACCAATGGTAATATATATATAATTAATACCAATCATACCTCAACTGGATCGCTACCTATCTCTACTAATGCTAATGCTTCTTATTATGATTTACTAGTAGATGCTGCTAGTGCTACCACATCAGCAAGTGCGGCAGCAGCTAGTGCTACAGCGGCAGCAAGTTCAGCAACAGCTGCGGCAACTTCGGCTACCAATGCAGCGACTAGCGAAACTAATGCGTCTACATCTGAAACCAATGCTGGTACATCAGAAACAAATGCGGCTACATCAGCTAGTGCGGCTTCTTCATCTGCAAGTGCAGCAGCAACAAGTGCAACAAATGCCGCTACTTCTGAAAGCAACGCTTCTACAAGTGCAACAGCAGCTGCTTCTAGTGCAACGAGTGCAGCAAGTAGTGCAACAACAGCAACTACTCAAGCAAGTGCTGCTAGTACCTCTGCTACAAATGCGGCTACTAGTGCTACTAATGCCGCTACCTCAGAAACAAATGCAGCAGCTTCTGCAACGACTGCTACTACCCAAGCAAGTGCTGCTAGTACTTCGGCAACTAATGCCGCAAGTTCTGCAACTGCGGCTCAAACTGCTCAAGCAGCAGCAGAAGCAGCAGCCGATAATTTTGATGATACATACTTAGGAGCTAAGTCATCTGATCCTAGTGTGGACAATGATGGTGACGCTTTGACAACAGGTGATTTATATTTTAATACAACAACAAATGAGTTAAAAGTTTATAATGGCAGTTCATGGCAAACTGCCGCAGTAGATGCAAGTAGTTTTGCAAGTGCTGGTTTTGCAATCGCCATGGCAGTAGCTTTATAAGGAAATATAATGGCACAAAATTTTAGAAGATATACTGGTAATAATATCGGTGCTTCGCCATCTACTATTCTTACTGCTGATTCCTATGATACAATAGTAGGTATTCATGTAACCAATATTCATACATCTGCAATTAATGTTGATGTATATATAAATGATGGTGCTAACGATATTTACTTAGTTAAAGGAGCTCCTTTACCATTAGGCGGTGCTTTACAAGTTTTAGGTACAGGAAAAGTAGTAGTACAGTCTGGTGACGCATTAAAAATTGTTTCAGATACAGCAGCAAGTGTTGACGCTTGGGTATCTTGTGTAGACGCAATAAGTACATAATATGGGATATATAGGATCACAACCAGCAACTAACTTTGAAACAGTTAGAAAACAGGTATCTACAACAAATAGTGGAACAACTATTACGTTAGATTATTCTGTTTCTAGTGTTCAAGATATATTGGTAACAGTTAATGCTGTTGTTCAAAGTTATGATAACTATAGTGTAAGTGGCACAACACTTACTCTTGGTGGTACTCTTAATAATGACAGAGTAGAGATTCTATATGTAGGTAGAACATTCCAAACTGTTACTCCAGCAGTGGGAACAGTGACAAATGAAATGCTCTCAGGAAGTATAGCAAACTCTAAACTTGCTAACTCTAGTATTACATTAAATGGCTCGGCAGTTTCTTTAGGTGGCTCGGCTACTGTAGGTGGAGATAATACTCCTTATTTTCATGCCTATAAAAGTGCCGACCAAA
>Ga0222718_10000731_pt1 | contig 33786 bp, 40 predicted proteins | sample C33_27DmetaG_FD_165045 | JGI IMG/M metagenome (GOLD analysis project Ga0222718, IMG submission 165045) | Estuarine water microbial communities from San Francisco Bay, California, United States - C33_27D | ecosystem: Environmental > Aquatic > Marine > Unclassified | place: USA: California...
CCGCCACCAGTCTCGCCAAGCCACATCAGCATTCTCTCAGCAAACTTTTCGGGGTCACCACTGCGATTAAAAGTAGCGTCTGTAAGTTCGGATATACCTTGTAAGAAAGGCATTTGCCCCGCATAGTTTGCAACGGACAAGGTCATTGCAGTCATCATAGCCTGAGCAGATTCCATGCTAAAACCAGGGGCATCAGAGTTACGCATATATTCGTTATAGTCTGTAGCCATCATTAGCAAACCAGATATAGGGTCAAACCGGCTATAGGTACGCCACTTATACTCGCCGTCATCCTGTTTGATACCAAAGCTATATTGAGGCACGTTAGCACCACCGGCGTAGTTTGCTACAACTTTACGGTCCATTGATATGCCGCCAGTAAAGACTAGGTCATCACCGTCATAGCCATTGGTCAGCGCTAAAACACCGCCGACTATTGTCCAGCCTGTCATAAGCTTACCCATAGCCATGTCAAACTCACGCCCGGAACCTTTTTGTAAAGCTTTCACGATTGGACCGGGATTGATAGAGCGGTCTAAAACCTGGTTAATAATATTAGTAGGCGTATTATAAAAAGGTACAATTAGTTTAAACGCAGGGTTTTGAGAAACACTAGGACCGAGTGCACCGAAGAAACCTTTTGGCTTATTCTGGAATGTCATTTCCAACGCCTCTGCTTCCATCATTTCTTTAACTGTGTTGGGCGGGTCAATAAGTATAGACGAGAACTTTTTCTCTGCCTGCGCTCTAGCCTCATCTCTGCCCATACCCGCTTTCCTAGCGTTTTGAAAGGCTATCTGCCCCCGCAAATGCGCTTCTCGGTATAGAACCCTGCGCTTACTCAAAGCCTTGAAATAGGCGTCTTCTGTGGCAAGCATACGACCGGGCAAGCGCTGTACCATTGCTAACGTGTCTATGCCGCTCTGAAAGTAATCTCCCTTCGCTACATTATTCAGCATTTCTGTCATATCATTAGTAGAGCCGAGCGCTACCTTAGTGCGAAGGTCTATTTTGCCGGGGTCATCACCTTTAATGAAAGTGCGAGCCATTAGCTTCACAGCATCTTTCTGAGCCATCATCATGCCATAAGCCTCGGCTGCGGCCTCGCTCATATATACGCGGCTATCTATTCCATTGCCGTCTACCCTACCCATTATTTGACGAGCTTCGCCAACTACCCCGGCCATGCCTCGCTCTGCAAGTGTCAGCAATTGGAAACCAAAGTTACCTCCAATATTAACCGCGTGAGTAGCAGGGCTAGAGAGTAGGGCATTAATATAGAACTCCATCGCAACATCTATAGTTTTCGACCTATCTAAGTTTTCAGCAAACTTAGCTTTAGCGGCAGGCTCTGTTATAGACGTAAGCTGGTACATATTAAAATCGCGTGTACCTTCATCAACCTCATCAACAAAAGTTGCTATCTCATCAGAAAATTCTTTAAGACTGAAATTTTGCATCTTGCCTATGTTACTAACAACAGATAGGCCGCGACCATACTCACTCACAGAACCAGAAACGTTAGCTGATATCTGTCGTGTGATTTTATTTAGAACTAATATCTTTTTATATATTTCTTCTTTTTCAGCTTCGGGCGCTGCCAGATATTTCTTAGCGCCGTAATTTAATTCTTGCGCTAATTTAACAGTAATCAATAAACCGGCTAGCGTGTCTTCTGGGTTAGCAATATCACCAGGCTTTCTAGCTAGAGCCTCTTTAGTTAAATCTGTAAATCCTTTGTTGTTAGCAAGCTCGTACATTTTTTCCATGCTGAGCTCACCACGCTTAGCAGCGTCAAACAGTTCTTTGTTATTTGTCTTCAGAACGCCCAGCAATTCACCTACGGACATATCCTCCATTGCGCTATCGGTATCTATCAGCAAATCACCTACACGACCCAGATTAACGCCACGACTAAAACCGCCGACGTTTACTATTTCGTTTAGTGCGTCTATGTCATCTAATGGGTTAGTCTTAACGAGCAGCTGCCCGGAGCCGAGCTCTGTGACATCGCCTTGTAACTTACTCTCAACGAAGCGACCTTCGGCCTCTTTACCAATTTCGTCAAGCTTACTTGCAGCGCCAGTTAATATATCAGTGAGCTTAGCCATCAGCACCTCCATTAGAGGCGCCAGACTTTACCCCTTGTTTTCCTCCACTGCTTGGTCCAGTGGTGTTTTTACTTTTGTTAGCCCCCGAAGCGCTTGGTAAAACGTTGCCGTCGGCTGTTGCGTTGGCGTAGTTTTTTGCTGCTTCGTCGAGTTTTTCTCTGTTGACTTCTTTTCGCTCATACCAAGGTATATCCGCTCGTTCAGTTACTTTAAAGTTATTAGGTATAATACCATTTTTTGGCTTTTTGATAAAGGCTAAAAACTCCTTAGCCTTAGTCGGTGTCATATATGCCTTAGTTCCATCTGATAGTGGGTACTCTTGAACCGGGCCTTGCTCACCTCGCATATAACGGAAACCAGATGCAAACTCATCCGTCTTACCCTCTACAACGCTACCCCCAACAGGGTTATTCTTAGCAATGCTATCTAGTGTAGAATGACTAACAACTTGCTCACCCTCTATAACCCATGTCTCCCAATGGAAACGTCCTAGCGATGCATCTTGAGGACGGCCTACCATTTCGTAAGCTTTTTGTACATTCGGCCGCATACCGTCCTCTAACATTTCTGTAACTAATATACCTCGCGGGCCTTTAAATATTCCAAGCAATCCCTCTTGCACAGTTGTACCTTCTTTATAAAAACCGTCATAAATATTAGCACCCTCATGTCTTCCATCATCCCATAAGTGGCGGCCTTGTATTCTATCCATCACTAAAACATCATCACGCCCAGCAACTAGAAGAATAAAGCTTACAACTTTATTATCAATGCCAGCCCTATCTGTAAGCTCCATAAATTTACGACGTATTATTTTAGCTGAGATATCAGGGTCAGAAACCATTTCATGCAAAATTTCTAAGACTGTTTGGTTAGAGCCTTGAGGCATTTTGGCTAATTCAAATAGTAATTTTCCGGCAGCATTGACATTCATAGTAACTTGTTTGCCAGGTGAGCCGTCTGGTATTACTTTAGACATATTTTCTGTCCATTGTGCCATGTCAGCTTCGTTAAACTCACCCTTAACAACTTTCTCCATTACCGGCTGGGCATCAGCCATAATGTCTAGAAAAGCGGCTTCCTGTTGTGCTGGTCCAGCACCTCTTGAAAGTATGCCCCAGACGAATAAATCAGCGGTCATTTTGGGGTCTGCTTGACCACTATTATATATATTACGTATTTGGTTTACGTACTCAAACCCTTCATCAACGCCTGCTTTTAATTCTGGTGTTAGTTGTCGTAATTTATCAGCCATAAGATTAGGGTCTTGAGAATAGCGAATAGCTTGCATTGGAGGTATTGGCAGATATTCTCCACCCATTGCAGATTGCTCCATTGCTAACCATTCATCAGCACTGGCTAAAGCATTAGGGAATTGTTTCTGTAATGCATCTATGTTTTCAAAATTGGTAAGCTTGTTGTTTGCGTTGTAGGCTTGAGTGACTGGCGTTACAGCTTTTTCACCATTACCTTTTACGAGCAATTGTGGAGGTGACTTATGAGCCCGCGTATTCTCAGGTGCCATCTCAAAAGTAATTCTTTCCTCTGGTTTTGCTAATAAATTTTTAGTGCCAACAATAGCTTGGTCAACAATTTCCGTTGGGTCAACGCCAGAGGTAAGTGTAGTACCGGTAGCACGTTCTGCTATTCTTGCCTCGGCTCCTGATGCGTAATCTGATGCTGCTCGCGCTATACCTTTGCCAATATCCGGCGCCTTGTTAACAACACCGCCAATACCGCCTAACTCACCAACAGACATAGCATCTTCTAATGCTTCACCCTCGATGCCAGCTTTAGCAGCTAAGTCTCTGAAAACACCTTTGAGTGCTTCTGAACCGTATTTGCCGGATATCTCTGTAACATCATTAATAAATGCTTCTGCTCTCGTTTCATCCTCGTCAGGGAACACAGCACTGTATAAACCTTTGCCTAGCGCTACGATATCTCCTGGCAAACCAAAAGTAGCGGAAACGGCGCCAGAAGTTAGACCAGTGACAGATGGAATAATATCGTCTATTGTTTGCTGTATTGACTGACCCTCAGCCTGATTTAGAGGCGCTCGTAATTTAGTTATCTGTTCGGCAGGGCCGGGTGCATTTAAAGACATACCATCATTTGTGATACCAATATCAGCAACGGTTGCCATTTTACGTTCTTGGCTACGGTCATATACTTGATTAAAAATATCTTCCATTACTCTACCTCAAGCGCTTTCCGCAATTTGTCCATGTAGTTACTTACAGCCGGCTGCGGAACTTTTTGGAAAAAGTCATCGTTTCTGCTCAATCCCTCAAGATAATCTAAAGCCTGCTGCATATCGCTTAAAGCTGGCATATTTAAATTTTTAAGTTGATTGTTGATACTTTTCAGAGCGTTACTACCAGCCTTTAATGTTTTTTCTCTAATTGCGTCAGATATCTCGGTGTCTAATAATTCAAGCTCGGACTTTGCGAAGGACATAGCATCGAAATCCTCGCCAGCATTTGCTGCCGCCAAACTAGCCTCATGGATATTGCCTTTGATACGAGCATATAATTTGCTCATTTTGTAATTAGGATCACTCTCGCTCACGTTTTGAGCGTCTTCGTCGTAATCTATTTGACCGGCTACATATGACAGCGCTACTTGATTTTCTTTGCTTTGTAACGCTTGAGCCTTATCAGTGAAGTCAATTAAGTCATCCCCGCTAAGTAAATCGATATTATCTAAGATATCATCAAAACTTAATCGGTTCTGAGCGTATGCTACTTGTAGACTGCGCTTTGCGTTTTCATCCGTTACATTCGTACCAAAATTAGTCTTAATGCCTTTATCTAAAATATCTGCGGCAGCCCCCGGGTCTATTTGTCGTAACTCTTGCCACATGTTTTTAAAATTAGCCTCTTCACTAATTGGGCCCTGCGTTGGGTCGTGTGCTTGCAGAGATATAATAAGCTCACCTTTGATTTGATTACTGCGCTCTGTGTTTTGTTCGTCCAGCCTAGCATCAGCTGCATCTATGTCAGACAGTCGCTGGCGCTCTAATGTTTGTATCTCGGTAAAGATGGCTCGGCGCTCTCCGTCACTTGATTGTGCAACTATTGCGTCTACTACACGATTTCCTGTTGGTTGTTTCTTTAATATTTGGTATGCGAACTCGCCGGCATCCTCTTCAAATACTGCCTTATTTATGACAAATTCTTGGAGGCTAGACGTGAATGCTGCTTCTATTTCATTACCTAATGTCTTCATAGCCGCAGATGAATACTCGGCTGATAATGCCTTGTTAGTAATAGACCTACTTTTCTCAACACCAAGTGTCTGGATTAATTGCATTATATTTTCATTAGTGACGTTGTCTTGTTGCAAAGCCGGGTTATTTAGAATGGCCTGCAATTGATTAGGCAACTCATTGAGGTCTGATGCGATACCTATCGTATAGCTTGCGCTTAACTGCTTATCCTGTTTTTTCTGTACCTCAGCACCATAGCTTGTAAAATAACTAGCTGCCGTTACCCCCAACTCTGCACGAATTTTTGCGGCCAAAGCAGGGGAGGCTTCCTGAGCGGCGCCTGACAGACCGGCGGTAACGGCATCCATTCTACGAGCATACTCCGATATATCTACCTTACCGGCTCGTAATTCTTGGTCTAGAGCAGCAAACGTTGTCCGACCCTCATAGGTCAGTTCATTCTCGAACACTCCCAAAGCAGATGCTCGCGCTGCACGTCCAAAAATTGTATCTGTGTCAAATTTTGCTAGCGGGTCTTCACCAGTTTCATTGCTATCTATTATTTGCTGTAACGTGACAGGATTTGCTGCTCCGTATTCCGTGCCTTTATATTCGGCTTCGACTGCGGCCTGCTTCACTGTATTGGCATACATGCTATCAATTTGGGTTATTATATTTTGCTGTAGGGCAATACTTTCCCGCGCCGCGTAATCTGTTGCGGGACGTAGGCTTCTAGTCATTAAACCCATACGCTGATATGTTGGTGCTTCTGGTCTAGCCATTATCTAAATAAATCCCCGGCTGTAAGTTTCGGGCGTATGTAAGGATTATAAAAAGTAGGTGCTGGTTGCAGCCTTGGACCCATACTGGAGATAGGGTTTGTAACCGCGTCAGGCGCTGTGCCAATTTGCGGAGAATTAGCAAGCGAACCAAGGGCACCCATAATACCGCCCATCATCGCTGTGTCGCCGGCTGCCCTCAAGTCAGACACATCACGGTTTGTCTGTAGCCCTATAATATTTTGGTTATCTTGTGATGTGCTAAATTCTATAGAGCCTGGTCGCATAACACCAAAGTTCATACGGCCCTGGACAGTAAGGTCAGCTATGTCAAAACCAGTAGCCCCTGATAAAGCAATATTGTTAGCGAGACCGACCTTAATTCGACGCAATATTTCATTGCCTTTTTCTTTTTCTTGGACGGCCTCAACTCTGCCCTCTAACTGCCTATATCGCGCTTTGGTATTATAAGCCTGTTTTTCTTTCATACCCTTCATAATTTGCATGCCAGCGCTCGCAACACGCAGAGCAGTCATCAATCCTTGGCTTGCCTGCATAGCAGCGGTAGCGCCCTTGATTGCTGTAAATGCCGCAGATGCGGCTGGGACTGCAAAAGCCATATTATCCTCCGTAACTCAATTTGTATTCAAGAGCTAGTAACGTAAAAAAGACCGGGTCAGACTGACTGACAGTTATCTGTGCCTCGTCATTGTATCCAAGAAACCCAGAAGCCCTTGCTCTACCAGTGAAGAGTGGCAGCGCGGAGCCAAGGGTAATAGGGAAATCTTGTATTGGTGCATTGAACCCATTGACCGTTAGGTTCTGTGTACGGTCTAAAATAGGCGTTACTTCGACTATTCTTTTTTTACGGCTCTGTATTATCCCGCTCGGGAGACGTGGCTCAGGTGGCAGTGTCCTAACATCCACATCAAAATCTAGACCCACCTCAAGATAGACTGTTGGCGCTTGGTCTATGGTAACATTTCCACTAGATACCGTTGCATCCGACAAAACAATATCATCGCGTATCATTTTAACGGTAGCGCCTTCTAAATGTCCTAAATTAGATGCTGTTGTGCTTCCAGGAAGATTTTGGTCTGGGGCTGCCGAACCACTAAAATACTGTATATTGGCATCAGTCGTTCTATCGTCATCAAAACTTTCTAGGTAATATTTAATGTTACCAACAAAATTATTAGCAACAACGCCAACCAGATTAGAAGTAATCGATAAATTATTAATACCGAAACCTAGCCTCGTTACAGTGACTGTATTATCATTAATTTGGTAAACGCTTGAGAAGCCACTAATAGAGTTGATAGTTATATTTAAATTTTGCATAAAATCTTGTGATGAACTGCCTCTCCTAACAAAATGCGTATTACCAGAAGCAGCAGAACCAGAACCCACACCACTACCAGCCTCTACCTCTACGGTAATCAGCGTTCCATCATTTTTACTAAACTGTAGTTGTTGTCCAACTGATGGGGTACTGATTCCTTCTATTATTGCAGTTGCTCTGCTGATTTCATCTCTGCGAACAATAGTATAGATATCTGTAATATCAACAGACACATCTAAAAAACTACCAGCGGTGACAAACTCAGTTGGAGCTATAACGTTCTGGCTACGCAGTATAGATACGGCCATCATTGTGCCATCGTCACCATTCGTTATCAACAACAAGTCACCGTCATCCGTGCTGGTCGCTAGCCGCAGCGCCATATGTTTTGGGTCTTTGAGTAAGTGGCTAGAAAGTAGCGATATATTGTTGGCTGCATAACTAAGGTCTACGTCAGAAAATAAAAACTCTCTGATAGCTTTGCCTTCACGCTGTATAAATAATGTGCCACCCTCAGCCGCAACCGGTCTTATGCCGTCACGACTACCCCGCTTAGTCGCCGTCTTGACTACAATATTGCTTGGTGTAATCGGGTCTAGCTCGGCTTGCGGAATAAAAAATTCAGAGCTTGTACTAAATATCTGTAAGTCACGACCTGAGCGAATGCCAGTAATGCTATTAACACTGTCAGAGCTTAACGTTACGAATATAGCATCATCAGCCAAACCCTCGTCAGATTGAAAATTAAAAAAGTCGTTTACTTTTGAGCCAATCAAAGTTGATGGTAGGCTTTTAGTTCCTCCGAAAAACAGGCGCCCTTCGTGGAATGTACAAGTCCGTGGATACCCACGTTCATCTGAGAATACAGCCTCGTACCCACTTTCGATTTTCCAATTGCTAACAGCATCAGTATTAAAAAATGGAACGATGACAAGAGCTTTTGCGACAGTGTTACTGTTACGCTCTATCAACCTTGCCCGGCCAAAACCATTCTCCGAAACAATGTATTGCTGCGTTTTCTCGAATACCTTGTACGTACTTGTGTTGTCTGGAATTGTGGTAAAGTCTCTGTCTACCGTTGCGACCCTAGACGTGGTGTACTCTGTTATAAAACGTTTCTGACCAGCGCCGGTACCTCCAGTGATTTCTAATTGTGCCCCCACAAAAAACCTATTTTCGTTTTGTGCACCGGCTAAAGTGATTGTGTTCGTTGTGCCGGCAGAGGCAGTGCCGGTAATTTCAGGGTTCATAAAGTTAGATGAGAATGTAATATTAATTGTATTATCGACAGCCGACGGCGTAATATTGCCAGGCACATTAGTGCTTTCACTCGGATTAATGTTGAAGTATGGCGTCGTTAAATCTAGGTCCGATATAGTCCAATTAGAGTTACTTGTACCCCGGACTATTTTCTTAGGAGCCATATCTTCTTGGACCAATATTAATGTATCTGCACTCTGAGTAAAATAAATTGTACTGAGGTCGATATCACCCAGGCTACACTCTAAATAATCATTTCCGCTACCGTTGATATCAGTCTGTAATTGCAGATTAGCGTAAACAAACATGCGAGTAATGCTCGTAGTATTCTTAACGAAAACCAGCATGTAAGACTGCGAAGTGCTAAACTCAAATGATACTAAGCGAAATGCCTCAATGTCAGTGAATGAACTACCTTTATGGCTGGTTAAGTCTTTCATAAAACGAAGACCAGGGCGGCGCTCTAGGCCACCTTGCGGCATAACTACCACATTCTTTGCACGGTCGAGCGCTGCCTCATACTGTTGTAAATCAACCCTAGCCTGCAAGAGGGGGTCTATCTCTCCAACCGTAAATGCATTTTGATATACAGTAACTCGGCTCATCGGACCGCCGTGAGCATATAATCAGCTATCACCGTCGGAGATTGACCGGCACTATCTATATTAGCAGCGCTCCTAAAATAACCGCCTCGATAGTTTTCAGATGCAGTTCCCAACGCTATACCGCGCCAGTAATCTGCCTTTGTAGTTTGGTCTGTAACAGGCTCAGCCAAGTGCCATGCCATCTGATAAATAAGCAGCTGCACAAAATAACCGGGCATCTTGTCTTCATTGATGTCAACTTGATAATCTACAAATATTGTTGTTTCATCTGTAAGTAATTTATCGCCTTGTATCTCATAATTTTGCACAGCACTCGAGCCCACATTTCCTGACGCAAATACACGGCGTGGGACGCCGTTGAGCATATCTGTTGGCAAACTGTACTGATAACGCCAAATGCTTGTGGGTGTGGCTACAAGACGGTTTAGTTGTACCTTAGCCAAAGTGAATGACCAGGGGTACATTGATTGTGTTAATTCTTTAATCTTTGGATATAAATCTTCGGATAGACGTGCCGCTACTGTGCCGTCTGAAAAAGACGATAATCTACTAGAGCCAAGTAGCACTAATGCGTTAGAGCATATGCTTACATCTGTATCGCCAGCGGCCATATTAACTCCTATAAAAGAGGAGGGGGCGGTTGCCCGCCCCGCCCATATTAGTCACCGTCAGTTTGTGCAACCGCTGTACCGTCTGATACATCAACGACGCCGCTAGCGTTTTCCAACACTGTGACCAAATTCATGGTCGGTGTTGCGCTGTCATAGACGATAACTAAATCGCCTACAGACACGTCTGCTGATACGTCATTGAAATACCCTTCAGTATTTACAGTAGCAATTGCGTCGGCTGACTTGTAGGTCCAGACAGCAATGCCGTCACCCTTTTTAGACTGGCCCCCAATTGGGTTCCATCCATCTCTAGAAAAAGCCATTAGTCAGTCTCCTTAGGATTCATCACAGATAACATCTACAATACCGTCTGTATCAATCGCGGCAGCGCCGGCTGAGTACATAGCAGTAATTAAGAAAGATGTTTTTTCTGGGATATAGTTAACTTCGGTTTTCGGCGCGATACCGACAGCACAACCAATAGCAGAGCGATGGAACGCAAATGCGGTTCTATCATTCGTAGATAACGGTAGGCCGCCCTCATCACGGTCACCAACAACATGGAACTGGAAACCCATCATGGTATTGATGTCGCCTGAGACCAATGCTCTGAGTGTCTGGAAATCTCCAGAAACTGCTCGCTCGTCACCAAGTAAGCCCGCTAAGTTGTTAGCGTGGATCACAAAGTGTCTATCTGCTGCCGGTACATTCTTTGCATCCAAAGCTTTTTTAGCTGCAATAATTTTACCAACGTTCAGATTTGAAGCAGCCGCTGAGCCAGATGTCACGACAGTCTTCGCAACAGTTGAACCAGCAGATGCTGTATTTAGAGCATCGATGATAATTTGGTCTTCACGACGACCGATAGCAGAACCAACTACTTGTGCGAGCTCTTGTCTCTCGTCGAAATTGACCTTCTGATTTAAGAAAACATCAGAATATTCAGCTGCAATATAGTCAGTAAGACTTACTGTAATTTGAGAAAATTCTGAATTGATAGGTGTAACGTCACTCTGTGGAGTTCGGATACTTGCTTGGCCTTTGCCGACTTTTGGAAACTTGACTTGGTTACCTTCTACACCATTACGCATACGAACTACATTGCGTAGTACCGCTGTACCTTGGTAAGCTTGATGAACCTCAGCTTCAAAAAGTTGAACGAAAGCCGGTGATAAATTAATCGACATTCATCTCTCCTTTGAGAATAATAATTAATAACTTGTGAGGTTATCGGTGGCCGGCCTCGAAAATCTAAGAAGCTCGGCCCTTCGGAGAGGGTTGTCGTGCACCTACAAAATAGTACAAAATCTAATAGGTGTAAATAGGTAATGGAAAGAAAAGGGCCCAATCGCTAGAAAGGGCCCCAGTTTTTGGGAGAAAAACAAATGAATAAAATCACTTCACTATAACCAAATGGTAACAATTAGTTTTTGTACGGTCAAGACCCATAAACATTATTAAATGCATTTTCTACCTGGCGTCGATATACTGGGTCGTTCTGATAACGTGGGTCTGCAACCATTGACATTAACTCTTCACGGTCTGGAGCGCTTCCCTCTATGCTTGTAACCGGTATTTCTTTTTCACCGGTCATGGCACGTATTTTCTGTATCACCCGCTGACCCGCAGCCGTGCCACCCAAAACCTCAATCTCGGTATAATCGTCCTCGGTAAAAACACCTTTTGATATAAGACTGCGACCCCAATTGATATTAGACTTGATAATCTCATCAGCATTCGGCCCTAGCGCTTGTCGCTCTGCCTGAAGGTCGACTTCGCCTGACGCATCCGAATTGTAACCATTCTCGATAAAAGCTTTTGCGAGCTCATCGAAAGCATCTTGAGATATCCCATTATCTTTGGCCCACTCAGTATACTTGCTAAGTAGCGGGTCATCCTCTGCCACATTTTCCAAGCCTGATGTATCATAGCTTTCTGGAGCTTTGTGGTCGCCACGCGACATCTTAGTGCGTAACTCCGAGTAAGCCTTTGCCAAACCCTCGATATCTGGACCGTCATCTTCTGTCCAAAAGTTTTGGGGGAAATAGTCCGGTCTCTCATACTCCACGTTATCGAGGTCTTCGCCCTCCACGGTGTCAGTAGTGACATGGTTCATATCCTCCGTTTTATCTTCTGCTTCTGGTGTTACAGAAGTCATTAATGTTGGCTGGTCATTTTCCTCAGACATTCTGCGCCCTCCTAATTCTGTAGTGAATTTCTCGGACAATGCTGTTTTGACCCTCTCGCATGTAGCCATGCGAGGCATCAGCGCCAGGCGTCCAAGACGGTTGGCCTATCGTTGCATTATCCAATACATTTAATAATCTTCGGCCGTCTTCAGTAGAAAAAACTTTCAAAAACAATTGGTCTGTTTCGTCTGGTACTTTCGGGGCGTCTGACGGTTTCGCGTCTAAGCCCTCCCAACCGGGGTCATTAATTGACGGCTGCTTGTTGTCCTTCTGTTCCAACTTGTTGTGCCTCCATTTGCTGTTGCGCCATTTGTTGCATTTGAATCATCATCTGTTGGCGCTCCTCAGGCGATGTGCGAACTTCTGCGGGAATATTCATTTGGTCTGCGATATAATCCATTAAGGCATCTGGCTTGATAGACATCTGCCCCTCAATGCCAAATTGTTGTGCCAACTGCATGTACTGCATAACTTCACCAACACGCTCCATAGACTGAGCCATAGCCAACGGCGCTGAAGGTACAACACGAACCTGGAGGCCGTTAACCTTTAGCGGTAGCTCTATCATTCCGAGCTCGTCCATTACCTCTAACGTGCGGCGTACAACCGGGTACATTGTTTCATTTATGAGCCTCCCGAAAGCAGCACCCAAATTCTGAGATAGCTCTTTCATCTTTTCTTGAATTTCTGTAGCAGAGCGAGCACTCATATTATCAGGCGGTAGGCCCTCGTCGAGCATGATCCTTTTGATAGCCACGCGTAAATCATTTGCAACAATCTGCGATAACTGCGGGTCACCAGACCGGGGCAGGGGACGTAGGCTCTCACCTTGCGGGCCACCATTACGCGCAACCGGGATGATAGCGCCAGGTAGTATCGAAACAGTTGCCGGGTTGAGCACCCCATCATCTGCGGCTGTAAAAACCCCGCCTATTGTAAGGCTAGCATTTTTTAATGTGAGCTCTAGCACCCGGTTAAGAGTTTTGATGTCTGGCAATGCAGTTAGAACAGGGCCACGTCCGTAACGCTCATTTGCGGCTTTCATGTATCGAGCAATCACCCAAGGGAATGATTTTAGCTCACGATACACAAGCTCATGGTTACCGCTCTGGTCTATGATTTGATAATGATAAACACCTGACTGCTTGTCGTAATAGGTTCCCTCAATCATATCTACCATTTCGGTATCGTCGTTCAAATAACGCAGACGCATCTCTTCCGGTATTTTAATATCTGGGAACTCTTGGTCCAGTACCGCGAAGGGTCTTTTCATCCGGCGGTATACCTTTTCGACGTTGCCGTGCGGGCCCTCATCGAATGTTATTAGAAACGTCGGTATCGTTGTATAGCGTATAGGCTGCGTCTCATCACCAGGCTGAATAAGCATAACAGCCGTGCCAATAGCCAACTCAAGCAAAAACTCGCCCATTGCCATATCAAAAGCACTCTGTCGCATGACATCGAACATTTTATCGCTATAGTCATCCAAAACACGCTGTACTTGTATGCGGCGCTCCTCAGGTATTTCTTCGCCCGGAACCAGCCGGCACCATTGACGCTGCGTTGGGAAGACGCCGGACTGTAACTTGTTAGCAAATCGATGGGTCGATTGGATAGCAGTCGAATCGAAAACCTGAGACATCTTATCTTGGCCCGGCGAGTTACTCTCGTAATAACCGTCATAAAGGTTACGCATGGGCAAAGCATATCTATACGCATCTTCGTAGATTGACCTCCAATGGTCTTTGTGTGATGTTGATTTCTCGTAGCGCTTTTTCAGCGCGGTGGGTGATAGCTTCATGCTTTTTTGTGCCTATCTGCAAAATTTTGGGCGGCCTCTACAGAGCTAAAACCCCAAGCCTTTAGTGCCATAGCTTTGCGAGTAGGGCGTCCTTTGTCGTCTTTCATGGGACCTTTCATTCCGGCGAACCGCGCAGCAAAACTTACACGCCTCGGATTAGTTCCACTAGAAACCGGTCTTTTAAGGTTACCGCCATCTTTCTTTTCAAAGTGACGTCTGCCAGCCTCGTTCAATCCACCGGCGGCGTTTTGAAATCGTTTAGCTACCATAGCTCTTTTTCATTTTACCTTTAGCGGAGTTATTCATCGACATATCGAGCTTACCGCCGCTCTGTTTAGCAAACGCCTTAGCTGCCTCAATGCCCTGCTTGTTGTAAGCAAATGTCTTCTTTTTCATACCGTCTTTGGTTTTATACATTACACCAGGCATTACTGTCCGTCCTTCTTTCTGGGATTGCGCTTGTATTTTTTCTTAGTCATTGCCACCGCCTAATCGTTTATTTTGGCGTCGTTGCTGTAAAAACTGGAGGTAGGCGTTCATGTCGCGTGGATTACGACCCGCAGCGCCGACACGGTCAGGAGCATTGATACCAACGCCGGGGTTATCCCTGTCCGTCATCATCAGAAGACGATTTCCCTTGGATGCAGCATTCCGACGCGATGCTATGCTGCGACGTTCATTTGCCTCAGCTGCTTCTGCTTTTCTTTCTCTAGCAGCTACCGCATCCTTTTCTGCTTTACTTGGTCCTTTGGGTTTGCCACCACCACCGAATATACCGCCCATTAAAATAACCTTCCATAAAGTTTGTAGTCAGCCGTATCAGGGCCAAATTTGTATAATAAACCTTCATAATGAAAATAACATGCCTCTATCCATTTGACAGCCGGAACGTTTCGACAACATACGTAACACTGATATCTGTGTAATTGCATTCTGCTAGCGGTATACTCAAAAAATCGCAGTGCAGCGCGGTGAAATACAAACTTATGGTCGTTCAAATGTACCGTCGGAACCATGTACAACTCAGCAACGCCCTTCCACAGAGGAACTATTCCGTAAATCATAACCACCTGGCTCTTGTAAAAGCCGGTAAAGCTGTAACCAGGGATATAACGGTTATCTATAAAGTCCTCGTCGAAGCTATTCATAAGCATTTTATCTATCGGACGTATTTCTGATAGTCGCATATGCTTCGGCTGATAGTCGTCTATCCAATAATCCTTACTTTTAAACCGCGCCTCGCGGGTTAGCTCTCTAGCCGTAAACATTAAAGTCACTCTTGGCGATATAATACCCTTGAGTACCGGCACGATACTGCCGGCCCTTGGTCATTTGTCTATGCTCGCCACCTCCTAGCAAACAGTACGCCGTGCTATCACCGACGTGGCTGTGCTCATTTTTATGGGGTTGGTCTTTAAAGCGCTCATGTCCAGCACCAACAGCAACACGCTTGAAATGATAGCCACCCCCAAGCGCCTTTCGTATGCGAACACAACGCCGGTCTACTAACAGACCAGGCTTGCCCGCAATCAGTCGGCCCATCGGCGCCGCTAACGCCTCGCGGCGTACCTTAAAATCATTCGAGGCAGTAGGGCGGGCTAGTAGGCCGTGCGTTCTGAGATGGTCAAACGCAGTAGTCTCGTATATCGCGTCACGCTGTACACCGGCCGGGTCACCCCAAATACTGACATCATACTTAGGAAACCGGCTCTCTAACTCACTCTTTAAAATATTTGCAAATCTCTCTAGCCCCATGTCAAACGTCACAACCTCATGGAGTACGTGCCAGGTGCCATTGGGCATTTTCTGTGCAAAGGTAGCCGCCGGCGTCAATCCGAAGTCAAGGCCAACGTGAACCATAACACCTGGCTCAGGCTCCAAATCAGCAGCCATAAGACTATCATCATATTCCGGCCAAACCGGTCGGCCCTCTTGGACATACGTGAATTTGCCTTCCGCATAACAACGTATCCAGTCAATAGCCTTGCCACCCAGTAACTGCTCATAATAGCCCTCCGGAAGGTTGTCTAAATTTTCAGCCTTTTCATTGGTCTTCCACCAACGACTAGCACTGAACACATAGCCCTGGGCCTCCGGCATGTCCTCTGGGATTTTATCAGTAGGCACCTCCACGACACCGCCTGGCTGCCTAAAAAACTCCCAACTAAATTTACCTCCCGGCTTTTCTTTCTCAGATAATCTATACCACCAGTGGTCATCATCCGGCGGGTTCGTATCCATAATCACACCGCGCCAAGTCGGACCCCCATCAGACTGAACTGGGTATCTGCCGACACGATGCGTTAACCCATCAATTACCGCTTTCGGGAGCTCTCTAGCCTCATTGACCCACGCCCCTGATAATTCAAGACTAAGAAGTTTCCGAATATCCTTGGGCTGGTCGAGCGCTAAAAAAATTACCTCCATGTCCACACCAGAGGCATTTGCTCGAGGCGGTAACTTTAAATGATGCGTAATCGGCGGAGACCAGTGCACATTGCCCCACACATTCTCCGGAAACAACTCAAGCCACGTCTTAATCGTCGTGGTCTTAAGCATAGGATAGCTGTTACGAATAATAGCAAATCTCGAATAGCGGATACCATCACGCGGGCTAGGCTTTTGCTGTACCGCTCTTTTAAACAACTCAGCGCAACAAGCGTAACTCTTGCCGCTACCAACCGGGCCCATAAGACCGCGCACAAAACTATCGTCGTTTAAGAAATTCCAGACAGTCGGGCTCTTCTTAAAATTAATCTTTAAGTCAGGGCTCTCACGAGTTTCCATCAGGACCCACCATCGTTACCTCTATCACACTCGGCTTATCCGATTCCGGCGCCCGGTCTAATAAGCCCGCACTCTTAGCTAGCAACTGCATGACCCGGACCTTGTCCACCATCTCAACCTCAACACCACTACCCACAACCCTTATGCGTTTTATGGCTGATAAAGCATGCGACGGTATATCTTCCGGCGCCTTAATCGTAACGTTGCCCTCAGCGTCCCAGGTCATTACGTCCGTTACATTCGCGCTGCCAATACCCAGCAACTCTGCGGCAATAGCCTCGCGATTTTCAAAGATGGTGTCAGAACCCTTGAGGCGCCGGGAGATTTCCCGAACGCCCCCAAGTCCTCCGACCTTTGGTACTTTTCTCGCCATTAAAACGGTATGCTATCCACAAGTTCGGATGGCTGAGAAGATGGCGCCGCTGTTGGCGCTTTTTCGTCCGTCTCAACTTTTAGCGACAAGTAAACACCCTTGTCGTTGGTTTTCTTCCAACCAGCAAGTTTATACTCGTTCCCACCCAAAGTTAGACGCCCCCAGTAATCTGGACGTTTCGGATTATCCCCTTTGTCATTCGGGAAGAGCACCGCCGTCATATCGTTGTCGTATTCCATTTTAAAGCCTCCTGTTAAAATCAAAAAAAGTTTTGTGAGATACCCACGCACCCACAGACGCCCCGGGGGGGCAAGGGGTCGGTCTTTTTTTTTTGCCCCTGTGTACACATTCTAATCGAACGATTAGGTTTTGTAAATCTTAGATATGCGTAGACCCTTTATTGTATCTGCGACCAGTTCCTCAGCCGACATATCCCCTGCCTCTTTCTTACGCTTGAAGGCATCCTTAAAGAATAGCAATGAGTAGGGCGGTCGTCTCTTTTCTTTGCCATGCCATTTTAGACTACGCGATACTACCTTCTTGAATTGCTGTAACGTGATACCTTGCTCCAGTAAATCTATTGCAATGTTTACTTGCCGCTCATCCCATCGCCACTCGCCTCTGGTCTTCAGTATGTCATCGCAGAGTTCCGCGTAGCATTGGCATAGTTCCATTCCTTCTTTTCTTTTATCTATATATATATCTTTATTAGTTCTATTAAGAAGCTTGTCTACAACCTCTGGGGGTTGTGTCATTGTACAACCTCTGGAAGTTGTGTCATTGGAGGTATCGTCAGAGTTATCCACACGCATTATGTTGTCTAATGTTTCTCTTGCTGTTTCCTTTTGCATCTCTTCATCCTTATGTAATGCTTGGCTCATGATGTCTTCGACGTTAGCCTTTGGGTCATAGATTATCCGGTACAACGTCGTTCTATTCTTCTTACGCAGCGCAGAGCCACGCCGTAATATCTCGACGTATCCCCATTCTACGAGTAGCTTTATCTGCTTTGATATTGCTTGCTGGCTTTTACCGAGCCTCTTCGCAAGGCGCTCTTGAGACGGCCAGCATGTGCCGGTGTATGCATTACTATAGGACGCTAGCGTTAACAGCGTTATAAGCGCCGCTGGGTGCTTGTGGAGGCGTATGTCGTTGGTACATCGCCCCGGCAGTATTGTGTACGGTGAGGGCGCTAGAATGTCCCCGGTCTCATGTCCGGGCTCAGCCTGGAGTATTTCCTGTCGTGCCTGCTTTATCTTCTCTACTCTGTCGCTCTCTATATTGAGATTGATAGCAGGGGTCACACTGGATTTTTCCTGATAAGAAGATGACATAATAGTAACGCTGTTGCCCGCAGTCATCGCACTGCGCGGCTTTTCCTCTCTTGTCTGGCAAGTTCTTGGTTGATGCGGTCTTCCGCTTTTTCGTATAGCGCATAGAAATCCTCTGTCTTTACCCGCTGTTCGTAATACATGACTGTTGAGTGATGCTTATCAATGAACTGGCCTATTCCTGGATAACTCTCGCTGGTCCATTCACATGCTAGCACCACGAATAGGTGTCTCTGCATGGTATAGACACGGCGAGGGCTTCGCAGTTGCCGCAGGGTTATGTACTTGACGTCCCGGACTGCCTCGAAGCAGTGGTCCAGCGTTATGTTTCCGTAATCACTACGCCTGGATACAGCGCCTCGACTAGCTTCTTCTTGAGCCTGTATATTGGCGTCTTGTAGCCCTTCACGTCCTCGACTATCAATTCCATGCCATTCTCTGTCTGCCGGAAGTACCTGAAATCTGCTTTGTACGTACATATTAGTTTTCCTCCTATTTCACATCTGTACTTGGGCTGTAGCTCGAAATGCGTGATTTCTTCTTTGTCAGCCATTGCCTTGAGCACCTTATAGCGCTCACTTTCTTTCTTACTGTCGAATGTGATCCCATCGACGACGGTCTTTTTAGCGCCGTACTTATTCCTATACATTGCTTGCCTCTCTACAGAGGCCAATTACCCTGCTCTTTGGATACAATCGTTTTAAATTTAAATTGAAATATTCGACCTCAAAAACCTGTTTAATTTCACAAATATGTGAACTTTTGAATGTCTGATTGTGCTTAATGAACTCGCATTGCATTGCATCGAGACGAGGGCCAAAACAGACAAACAGAAACAACTCAAACATCTGCTAGCATTCTCTCGACGGCGTCAGAGACATTGATATCTGATAGCGTCTTTTCTGCTAGTGGGTAGTCGTTGCTGAGCGAGCCGGGTTCCCGGCGCCGCATTCCCTCACGCAGTATTAATTCAGTGAGTGACGCCATCGAGCGCCGGTCCTTGCGGGCTGCGCCTTGCAGCCATGTGTGTAGCTCTGGGGTTATTCTGACATATAGCGGTATAAGCTCCACTCTTAGCCTCCAATAATAAAAAGTTACAATTAGGTCTTGTAATAGTGATATCACGGTGCTATCTATTATGTATAGGGAACGTTTAGGGAAACTACAGGAGAGAATAAGATGACTAAAGAAATCAAAATGAACGCAAAGCGGGTAGGGCCACAAGTACCAGTATATGACTTATTTGCAGATGGTTATAAAATTGGAATAGCTACAAACTTTTACGGCGAGGGTGCAGTTGCAACTATCGATACTATGTTATCTGGTTATGTAACTATTAAAGGTAGCGACTTTAAAGATACACTGCGTTTAGTTCGCAAAGAATATTTAGAAGATATTGAGTCTGTTCGTCAGGAAAGAAAGGCAGAGGCATTTGCCGAAGCAGGTTGTTCTGCGGTGTTTTCTGGGGCATCAATGGATGTCGCCTATCAAGCCGCTAATTATGCAATGAAGGGTGCGGCATAAGCCGCCCCTGTCGCACAATATATAAAGGAGATACAAAATGATTAAATTAAGAAAAACAAATTCTGCATCTTGGAACGGAAATGGCCTCGGTAGCGATACAGCAGATTGGGTTGTTGTTGGTAACGAAAACATTGCTTTAAAAAAGCTAGGTTCTTCATGGTTCGCTATTGATACATCTCCATATGCACCAGGGGAACTTTCTAAGAAAATTGCCAAAGCGGACAGCAAGAAAGTTTTGGTAAAGATTTTATCCGAAAAATTAAACAAGGAGGCCAGCTAATGGACGTCAAGTCATCACACGGCGAGGAGCACAAAGGCGAATACTTCGCCTACGTGCGCGTCTCGACCGACAAACAGGATACCGAGCGTCAACGTAAAGAGATACTAGACTGGCTCAATGGCGGTGACCACACTATCAAGTGGTACGAAGACAACGCAGTCAGCGGCTCTGTACATCCAAGCCAGCGCGACGGTCTACAGAAATGTATCAGAGACGCGAAGAGGGCCAAGGGCACTATCATTATAGCTGACCTGGACCGGTTCAGCCGTACCATGTGGCAAACGCTACAGTTCTTCGACCAGGTTGTGAGCCGGGGCAAGTGTAATCTTGTTGTGGTCTCTGACCCGCTGATATCAGAGGACGGCCTCGCATTACAGATGCGGGCCATGATAGCGCAGCATGAGCGCGAGAAAATCCGTAACCGCACCAAGAGCAAACTAGACTACATCAAGTCACAACTTGGGCGCGACGGCTACTATGTCACACAAGAAGGCCATAAAATCACCAAACTAGGCTCTGACGATAAGTCGCTAGAGAAGGCGAGGGTGGAGGCTACCAAGATTGTGAATGCACAAGCAGATAAGTTCGCAGACAAGATGCGGCCTCTAATTACGCATTACCTAAAAGAGGGCATGAGTTACCGGGCTATTGCCCACGCACTCAATGAGCGCAACGAGCCAACCCGGCGCGGCGGCGAATGGTTTCCATCAACAGTATCCAATTTAATTAAGAGGCTAGGGCTATGAACAAACAATTTGACAAGATAAAACATTATAGCAATATTAATAAAATGAGGAGGCAATTTTAATGGAGGACAACTCTGCAAATGGGTTATCACGTTGGTCAGTAGAACATTTTGATAGGCAGTTTAAGAGCAAAGCTCAAGCCAATAAAGTAGCCAAACGTGTTATGAATGACCAACAGTATTTACAGTATAGGGGACTGCGGCCGTCTTGCCGAATAACGGTTCCGTTACTATCCGTCCAAAATATACGTGAGGCAGCTATAGCATTTCGTCGCTTGGCTAAGGCACTGGATGGAATACAGAAACAGTCAGGATTAGATCCAGAGCAGAGGGTACAGCTAGCGCAGTCAGAAACGACAGCGTGTACACATTATTTAAAGTACAAAGCGCACCGTACACCAGAAGTTGATAAGCCAGGGACCTTTAACAACGTAAGGTAACGAAATAGTTCGTTGCCTATAGAAGATGTAATGAAACTTAGGAGATTAAATATGTACAATTATATCAACTTATGTCGCATAATATATACTGTGACAAGTCAGATTTATGTTAGGCTGGTCAGTCAGGATGATCTAACTGACTGGGTTAGGCTAGTCAGGTCAGCACTCACATTATTTAGTTTATTTGCGGCATCTTTGATTTTTATCGCGATTATATGGGCTTTTTTCTGGGTAAGCTGCTTCGCAATGGATAGCTGTTACAACGCTCAATTTATGGAGTTGCTGTAATGGTTAACAAATCATCAACAAAGAAATCAGATGACGCTAAAGAAGTAGGGGCGTCAAAGGCGGGTGTAATTGTCCTTGGCCGAGATAAGTTCGGCAACACCAGGGAAGATATCCGTCAAGGCGTTTTGAGAGCACAAGCGGGTATTGTGAATTTAGATGTTGGACCAACGCCGGTACACTTTAGGCGCGGGCATTATCTCGAGCCGTCTATCGTGGAGTGGGCTTGGGATGACCTTATCGGCATGGCCCCAGACGATGTAGACATAGCCGTGTCTATCCCAGAAGATGCTCACCGCATAGAAGAGGAACGCATGGCCGCTACGTTGGATGCTATGCTGTATGTTTCTGGTGGTGAGTTAAACATATGGAGCCCATTCGGCGAGTACGTCACGGTTCATGGCTGGGGTGCTTTCGAGATTAAGACTGACAACAATGACGATGGCCCGCCTCGCGAGGACCAGGTTTTACAGTTACATCAGCAAATGATGTGTGCCGGGTTCGAGTGGGGCGTTATCGCTAAGTTCGGTCCGAAACAGACTGTATCTCTCTGGCCTTATAAACGAGATGAGGATTTATGCGGCATCATCTTACAGAAGGTCCGTGAGTTTTGGTGGCATGTAGATAACGATATACCATTTTCTCCACCGGTGGATGAAAAGCCGGAGGCAATTAATCTCGATGACGATGAGGCCGCTACAGAGCTTCAGCAACTAATTTTAGATTACAATAAATCTAAGGCTGAAGTTGAAAACTGGCAGAGTGTCAAGGCTCAGCTGCAAGACCGCATCGAAAACATAATGGATAGCAAGAATGCTCAATATGCAACCATAAAAGGGTATCGCATTGAGTGGCCTATTCGCAAACGTAAACCAAAGGCAGAGCGATTTGAGCCCGCAAAGCCTGAGACAGAGTACAGAGTTTTTTCCATAAAGGAGGCAGAATAAAATGGGAAGATTTAATACAAAAATAATCGAAAAACAATTCGGGTATACACCAAAAACTAAATCATCAATTGATGATGTGATTGAAAAAATCAACAAGCCGCCGGTCGGTAGCATCGTTATGAATATCACGCCGAAGGTTGCTGATTACATACTTTATAACCTCAACAAGGGTAACCGCACGATGAAGCGTAACGCCATTACTCAGTATGTCAGAGACATGCGTAATGATAAATGGTTGAACACTGCGGACCCCTTAAAGTTTGGTAGTGACGGACTACTGAAAGACGGACAACACAGACTACAAGCATGTATCGAAGCTAACAGACCTTTCACTACGCATGTAGCTTTCGGTGTTCCTCCCGAAAGTTTCCACGTTATGGACACCGGGACTAAGCGCAGCGCACAAGATGTTCTGTATATTATGGGCGTACCTAACAGTAAGTTAGCGGCACTCACAATTAAAACTATGCACATGTTCAAAACAGGTCATCGCGGTGGTGGAATGTCTAATATGAGTAATGAAGATATTAAAAAAACTTATTTAGAACTCAATATAGATTTGTTTGAAAGAGCATTACGAGCAAGCGCTCCGGTCTATGCCAGCATAAATTTCCCACGTAGTTACACTAGTGCACTTTATTATATCGTATCAAACGAGCAACAAGACGAGTTCACGGTCGCTAAATTTCTGGATGACCTCGCCAAAGGTATCGGCAAAAGTCAGAGAGCGGCGGTGCCTTACTTTCTTAAAATATATAATCAAAGGCGCTCAGACCCGCTCTTTAACTTTACGCAAAATGATTACAACAATTTTTTAACGCGAACTTGGACGTCTTATAAGGCTAACCGCAACATGACAAAATCTGAGTTGACGTTCGGCAAAAGAGATAGCTACCCAAAAATCGTAGGAGATAAATGATGGATTTAGTAAAACCAAAAAATTTAACAGAGGCTATGGAGTTATCACAGATGCTAGCTACGGCCACTGTCATACCGAAAGAATATCAGAACAACCCGGCTAACGTCTTTGTTGCGTTGCAGGCTGGGCTTGGCTTGGGTCTTGGCGTATGGCAATCGATGCAGTCAATATCAATAATTAACGGCAAGCCTACAATTTGGGGCGACACGGTTCTAGGACTGGTTCGTAAAGATAAACGCTGTTTAGCTGTAGAGGAAACAGTGAAAAAGATTGATGATGATAAGGACATTGTTGCCACATGCCGGGTGAAGAGGCAGCAAGAGGACGGCATTGAAGTTATCGAGCGCACGTTCAAATGGACAGATGCAGTAAGAGCCGGGCTTACTGGACGTGGACCCTGGAAACAATACCCTGAGCGTATGCTAAAGATGCGGGCGAGGGGGTTCGCGCTGCGGGATGCATTCCCGGACGTGCTCAATGGCCTGATTACAAGCGAAGAGGCTGACGATTACAACAACAGCGGTCCTAGTTTGAAGCAGTCCATAGAAATGAAAAATGCCAACGCAACCGGCCGGGATACTCAGAGTATTGTTGATAAATTAAAGAGCAATAAGATTGAGTATATTGGGTTAGACGGCGTTGTAACTGAGTATGAGACACTGTCTGACTTTGGTAACTTTTGCTTGATACAAGTGAACCAAATCGTAGAGGCAGAGAACATCGACGATGCGGAAAAACTGCGGTGCTTACAAGAGTTCGAGAGTAAAAACTTGGGTAATATTATGGCTTTGGAAAAAGCTAATCCAACACTGCACGACGAGATTGTTTCCGGTAAAGGAAGGTACGAGGCATGAGACAATCTTTAACACCCAAACAAAAACATTTTCTCGACTACCTTAAAAAATATTATAGAGAGAATGAGTATATGCCGAGTATTCGAGAGGCGTTAGTGGATCTAAATTTATCAAGTAGTCATAACATTTGGCGCTACTATGATATTCTCGAAAGGAAGGGATACATCCTTAGAAAGTCTGGAGCGCATAGAGGCGTTACCATAATTTAAAAAACTTATGGCGCGGTTCCATGTGGACCGCGCTAGTTCATCATCGTTAAAAATATTTACGTTTTTTTTAATGTGCCTACCGATTTTCATCTCTTTCATATGCATGAAAAACACTTGCTTGTGTGGCAGCCCGACGAGCGCCAATATATCGCAGTCCATAATTGTTAAAGGTTCTTTCTTCCCGCCTTTACATATAAAAAAATCATAGCGGTTTTTGTCTGTTTTCTCACGGCTCTTAACTTGCACACGCACATAATTATTATTCACCATTGCTATTATATCCGTAGCGCCCATGTGCACTATCGATGTTTCAACACCGAAGCTTTCGAGATAGTACGCAGCTAAGAGCTCACCACTCCGACCAACTTGTACCTGATTACCCACTTATAAGCTTAGCCACACGTTTAGCGCGAGCCGGTGTCTGCCTAGCCCATCTAGAATCTAGAGCATTAGAGGCAGCCGACGCATAGTTTTTTTGCTCTAATTCTTTTAGCATGTTTTTAAATTTAAGCAGGGTAGGCATACCAAGTTGGAAAGACATGAGCAACAAAGCTTTGCGCGGGTTGTATGGTAACTCACGCCACCAAGGGAGCTTGCTGTCGAGCTCGTCAACCATGTTCAGTATGTCAGTGTCGAGCAGATACTCAGCCTCTTCATCTGTTAGCCCGGCGCCAGGTTTAGTGATATCTAATAGTCTGCCGTAGCCTATCGTATGCAGCCCGAGATGATCCTTATACAGAACATGCCGGCCATTTCTTTTTATCTCGCCCTCTTCGGCTTTTAATACAGAGGCGACGTCATCTATAAATTCATCAAACTCTAATAGCTCTGTTGTCATTTTTTCTTTTTCTTTTTAAATCCACGTTTCATGTTAGCGTATGCCTCCGGCGATATAGTGCTCTTGCTTTTGGGTCGTGATATACCCTGACGCCGACGTGCATTTATGTTTGCGTATAATCCAGGCTTGCTCATTGCTTCTTTCCTTTGTTATTTAAAAATCCCTCTACTGCTCCTCCTCCAAAGTAGAAGCCTAATATAATTAACATGGCGTAGTTCAAGCTGAATTGTTCCATGACCATCGTCACATCACCGGGGTTGCCCCTTCCAAGAATAGTCATGGTCAGTGTGAGTATGTAGCTAGATAAAAAAACGAAGGCGAACATAATAGCCAACACACGTTGCGCTATTTTAAATGGTGCATATGCAGATAGGAGTTGGGTTTTAGCATTTGCCTTAGCGACGATTTCCTCTTCTGTGCTGGTATGCATATCGTCGATTAACTTCATCCCACGCGATACGATATCACCGCTGCCGAGAATAGTTTTAAACACGCCCAGCATCAGTGCACACTCACTGTCATTTCGTCACCAGACAACATATCATTTATCATTGTCGCTATGTCGTTTGCGTCTTCCAAATCTTTGAACCCGGTAACCTTTAATATTACCACTGGCTCATCAGCGGGGCCCTCTATCGATGTGTAATATGTGTATTCATGTTCCATCAGAGCGCTCCATAATTACAGCGTGGTTTGCGTGGTGTGGGCTTTGTTCAAAATGTGATACTATCTTATAGCCTTTGGACAAATAAGACGTAACTTTATCATGTGGTACGTATATTAATTTCATAAAGCGCCTTTGCTAGAAAACAGCATTATTATAAAAATAGCAAAACCTAGAATGATAAAACAGAGGAACGTTACAGCAACAATTTCTAAAAAATGCTGACGAGCTTCGCGCTGCTTGTATAATGTTTCTTTGCGCTGTTGCCTTATGTCGCGTTCCATTTTTATTAATTCTTGCCAGGCTTGCGGGCCCAGAACAGAGCCTATTAATCTACGCAAATTATTGCGTTGTTCTTCCAGTTGTTTTTTCTGTATGAATAAATCTAGCGCCTCTTTTTCTACGGATGCTCCAGCAAATAACTTTTTAAAAATCGGGGGGTTCTTCGCCTCATGGTGTGCCCGGTCTATGTCCGATACCGCAGACATCCACCTTGACAAATCCTTGCCCATGCTTTCCAGGCTGCGGGCCGCGCCGACGCCTCGCTCCAATGCTTTATAAGCGCTTGTGGCGATTGCAAATGCAGAGACCGGGTCTATCATTTTACTTGCTCAATACTTTGTCTAGCTTGTCTTCAACCCTGTGTAATGCATCCATAACCTGACGCATATCATCTTTTAAATCTTGCTTGGTTGCGTAGTCCTCACGAGTTCTATTAAGCAATATCTGTATGCGCTTTACTTCCGCGTACATTTGCTTGAACGCCCAAAAAATTGGCGCTATTACCAGCGTTAAAAGTATGTTCCAGAATAACATCGGGTCTATTTGCATCTTTATTCCTCTGAATGTTGCACCCAAGATAAACTTGATTCATCCCAAGTATAATAATGTGTGGCTGTATCTTCTGGTTTTGCTGTTGGCGGTTGCCATTGGTAATTGCTGTCTTGCGCCCAGCTTGCAAAAGGTTGCGCTGTTAAAAACGCATCTGCACTTGCATCGTAACTTCTACCAATACGAGCTGAGTTATATCTTTTTGACTGTTCACCACTTGCATCTGGAAAGAACTCAACATATTCATTTGCATTAGGGAACGAATCTATTACGGATTGTTCGGCAATAATAATATTGTCTACAACACCATTGGAAATATGTGCAAAGTTTTTAACGGTCATGCTGTATAAGTTCCACTAGCTGTAAATTTAATAATTGTATCTGAACCATCTGTTGTAACCGTTGGTGAGCCTGTTGTAGTGCCTGAGTAATCTGATGTTGCTAAACGTAATATAACAACGCCAGTTCCCCCTTCGCCTCCCTCTCCAGAGTTTTGCACACCGCCACCACCGCCTCCACCAGTGTTTTCTGTGCCTTGACCGCCACTTCCACTGCTTGTGTTACCATTTGCACCACCACCAGAACCGCCAGAGCCACCTTCATCTCTTCCTCCACCGCCACCTCCGCCTCCAAAGGTATCGCTAACAATTGCAGTTTGCTGATAACCAGCACCTCCATCGCCTCCTGTTTGTGAAGTAGCACCAGTTCCACCATCAGCTCCATCAGAAGCACCAGCACCGCCACCACCGCCTCTTCTTATACCATCCCCACCGCTTCCTATGTTATAAGTAGAGTTAGCTGAACCGCCAGTACCACCGCCACTGCTCCCACCATTACCACCAGCACCACCCCCTGGATTTACACCGTTTTGCGGAGATGTGTTGTATCCTTCACCGCCTCCACCACCACCAATAGCTTCGAGTGTGGTTAAACCCGAACCAGCGAAAGTTGATAAACCACCTGTCCCACCAGTTCCGTCTCCTTCAACGCCACTTCTTTTACCTCTTGCGCCTTCTGCACCAACTGTAACTGTGTAAACGGTAGAAGCATTTAAGGTTAGATTGCCATCATAAGTTTTACCGCCACCAGCTCCACCACCACCAGCGGCATTTTGACCACCACCATTACCGCCTCCTCCTCCACCACCAATTAGGAGAATTTTAGCAGATACAGGAATAGATGCCGCGAACTTATGCGAGGATGCTACAATGCCTAAAGGAATACCATTCATTAGCTTGCCGCCAAGTCACCAACAAGTTGCCATGTATCCGTAGCAATCTTGATGCAACTTGCTCCACTATGTTGTGCGCGAAACTTTAGGGTTGGTGTTGAGTTTACTGTGACACCAGTGCCACCAGCAACTGTAACCTGACCAGCCCCTATTTGGATAAAGTCTAGCTTTGTGCCAACAGGATAAGCGACACTCGAATTAGGTGGTATTGTCAATGTGATTGCAGATGCGTTGCTCAGTGTTACTAGCTTACCGCCATCAGCTAAGACAGTGGTATATGTTGTGCCTGTCTGTGCGTTAATGGCTTGATAGGCTTGTTCTTGTAAGGCAACAGTGCCAGATGCATCGGGCAATAAAACGGTGTTATCGCTTGTGGGGTCGATGACACTGAGGGTCGTTTCGTTAGCATCATCTGTTGAGCCTTCAAATACAATATTTGTTGATTGAGATAAAAACAAATTTCTAAAGAATATATTTGAACCAAATGAAGGACTATAATAATTAGTGTTTGTTCCATCTAACATTGCACTAAAAACTAATCTTCCATCTTCATTTCCGTCTGACGCATCAATAATCCTAGATTCTATTTCTGCATATTGTATCTTTTCTCCTGCATCATTCTCACCAGTAAATGTAATGTGTCCAAGTACGTCATTATCTGCTGGACTAGCACTGTTTCTATAAAGGTCTAGCGTGGGGTTTTCGGTGGAACCATCATCTGTTGAGGTTACAGTTAAGTCACCATTATTTACAGTAGTGCTTCTGTTAAGTGCTATGGAATTTCCAAGCAAATCTACATAAGTAACTAATGAACCATTTTGCATTACATCAAGCTGTAAACCGCCACGTTCATTTGTGTTAGTTGGGAAAAATATTTTAGATTGTATTTGTGCATACGTAAGAGTATCGCCATTATCGTCTTTGCCTGTGAATGTAATATTACCTAAGGCATCATCATCGGCTGGACTAGCACTATTGCGGAATAGGTCTAGCGTAGGGCTTTCTGTAGCACCCGCATCTGTTGATGTAAGGGTGAGGTCATTAAACATAGATATTTGACCATCTGTTGCTATCCTCATTCGTTCTGTAGCAGTTTCCCAACCACCATCAACATTTGTTGTTAGAAACTTTATTCCACCGCTTACGCTAGTGCTGTTAGATATATTTAAAGAATTGTCATTATTACCACTATAGTTTCCAGCCCATATTGCGGCAGTCTCAACACCACCGTCTAATTTGTATATAAGAAATGCATTGTCACCCTCAACATTATTGTCGCTATCAGCTTCTATAAATAGCTTTGTATCACCAACCGATTTGGTTAGGGTAAGGTCTCCATTTATTAATCCCCCATCAGTCGTAGTACTTATTTTGAGGCTGTTGTTGTGGTATAGCTCGAAAGCACCTTGAGGAATACCTCTAGCCAGTAATTCATCGTCATCCATTAATTGAATGTTTGTGGCACTTCCTGTACCTTTGATAAAAAGATTATTTTGTCCATCAAACCCAAAAGTTCCTGCTACAATACCCCCATCTTGAGTTAATGTAATTAAAGCATTGTCATTTTCAGTCACATTGTCTGTGTCAGCCTCAATAATGAGAACACCATCACCAGTACCGCCTGTTATTTTTGCGCCAGTTGATGTCGTTCTGAAACGTAATTCTGAGTCGTGGTATAGGTCTACCGAACCATCAGGAATAAAGTTAGCTAATATTTCATTTGTATTAGCTTTTAATAACTTAATACTTGTTCCATTTGTTTGAAGTTGAAACTCTCCAGTACCAAGTTCAGAAATGATACTGTTGCTTCCATTATGGAATATTTGTAAATCGCCAGAAGTACCAAACCTAGCTTTTATATTATCTTCAAAAGTTAAATTGCCAGACGTTTTATTGTCATCTGCATCACTGCGTAAAAACTGTGTGCTGTCGAGGCTGTCTAAGGTTTGTGCGTTACCGCCATCAGCAGAGGTTATAAAACCACTGTCATTAGTCAAATCAGACGTTGCGCTTGGTATTGTTGGCGTACCAGTAAGCGAACCGTAAGCACCATCAAATGCATCCGTGATGCCATATCCAGAAATGGTTGTTGGCTTGCCAGTTAAAGATGAAAATGATTGTGCTGGAACAGAGGTTATAAAACCACTGTCATTAGTCAAATCACTTGTTGCTGTTGGTACTGTGGGAGTTCCAGTCAGAGAGGTATAAGCACCATCAAAAGCATCCGTAATACCATACCCACTTAGCGTTGTGGGCTTGTTTGTTAATGATGCGAATGTTTGTGCAGGGACAGATGTTATGAAACCACTGTCGTTATTAAATATACTAAGGGGTATTTCTGAAGCGGCTTTGCGTTTATTAGTGCCATCGTCTAAAACAATAAACTCATCTGAATTGACCATAGTTTGAGTCATGTCATCTAGTTCAGATAGGTCAGTTGTTATTGAAAGATTTTGGCTAGTTGATTGATTCATACTAAACTGTTTGCCGAAACTATCACCATTTATTTTTATGCCAGTTGACGGACTCAAAGTTATTGTACCGTTGTTTACTGTTGGAAAAGTAGGTGTGTTGGATAAATCGTTATAACTGCCGCTTGTTGCTACAGTAGCAAACCCAGCCTCTGTGGGTGTCTGATTTATAAACTTGCTCGATGAACTGTCATAGGCAATTAAATCATTATCGCCAACACTAGTAATTGTAGTGTCTGTTAGTGCTGATAAAGTAGTTGTTAGCGTTGGAACATTGGTAAAGTTATTATAGTTCAGATAGTAAGAGCCTTCTTGGTCATCCAATTTATCAACATTTAAATTTGCTACTTTTATTGTACTAGCTACAGTCATAGGTGCTTGGGTTGTAACTTGTGATAATATTTGGTCACTTATTGATATGTCTACAAAATGACCTTGGTCAGCATACATATTAAGCCATATTCTACCAGCAGCTCCTAAATTCAAACCTCTATCAGTATGCGGCATTAAATAACTAGAACTTAAAGTAAGCTCGTCTGCACCACCAATCTTAAAATGTATTTCATCGTCGGTGTCAGAAGTAATTGAGGTATCGCCATCTAAATCTAGAATTAATTCATTACCATTAAGGTCTAAGGTTAAATCAGTTAAGGTTGTTGGAATAGTTGGGGTTCCAGATAAGTCACTATAAGCACCAGTATTAGCAACCGTTGATAATCCAAGATTAGTTCGCGCATTAGATTGCTGAGAAGATGTCAACCCTTGTGATGATGTATCAACTCTAACGCGATTAGCTAATGAGTTAGTTACTGTTGTATTGAAATTTGGATCATCATTAATTGCGGCCGCTATTTCATTTAATGTGTCTAATGTACTTGGTGCGCTATCAACTAGTTCTGCTAGTTCTTGTTGGACAAATGCGGTGGTAGCTATTTGTGTGGTTGAGGTATCAGCCGCCGCCGTAGGTGCAGTAGGCGTTCCTGTTAGCGCCGGGGAGGCGAGGGGTGCTTTAGCATCGATTGCAGTTTGCAATCCATCTACATTGCTTATAGTGTGGTTATGGCTATCATCGGCTATTACTATTGCATTATAGGTGCCAGAAACATCACCGCCAAAACTTGTACTAGTCGTGAGCGCAGTGCTTGCTTGTTGATAGTATGAACCTTCTTGTCCGTCTAGTAAATCTGCATCAAGGCCGCTTGTTGTTCCGTCAACCGTTTTAATAGCTGTCAATATTTCACTAGCTGTTTGGTCGCTTGTAGCACCGGCCTCGATACCAGTGAGCTTAGTTTTTTCCGCATCGGTAAAAGCATTTGTGTCAGAATTATTTTCATACGCGGTTTTGATTTCCGCGTCGGTTTGGTCAGACGTTGCATTGTCCTCAATACCGGTGAGTTTCGTGCGTTCAGCATTTGTCATTTTAACGTGTGAAGAGCCGTCGCTAATATCATCTAGGTCCCCAGATAACTCGGACAGGGCGTCCTTACTTTGGACCTGGCTATCGACATATGCTTTTACAGATTGCTGAGTAGGGACCTTAGTCGAGCTATCACTAGACATATTATCCTCGTCAACGACAAACTGCATACTAGCAATTGTTGTATCAGAGTTCATGACAGCACCAGCGGCATTCACATTGGTTGCATCAGTTACATCTGCACCAGCCTCTATACCATCCAGTTTAGTCCTGTCGGCTGTAGACATAAGACCTGGTACAGTTGTTGTTGCGGCATCTGTAAGAGATGCGACTGCGATAGGCTCACCGCTGCTATCAAACTGCAATACCTTGCTTAGTCGGTCAGCCTTCGCCGGGAGCTCCATGTTTATATCGTCTGGGTCATGCTCTGGCGCATGAAGTGAGCGCTCAGCTTTCTCGTTTATCTGTTGAGCTATAATACGGTTTGTATCAAAGTCATTTTCTAATGACGCAGCTGTAAGTGAGCCCGCGACAGAATAAACGCTAGTCCTGGTTATAGGAACATTAGAAACAAGTGTAACAGTCTGTAGTGCTGTAGGTCCTTGACCACTTGCAAAAGTAATAGAACCAGAACCGGCTGCCGCAAGTGTAACAGTGTAATGCGTTGTCTCAGTCTTTAGTGTGCTGTCAATATATACAGCGAGCTCACTGGTCGCGTTTAGTTGAAAGGCAAAAGAATAGGGGCCGAGACCGCTAGAGCCGGAATATTGTACTCGCCTGTCAGCTGCTACTATATCTCTTGTCGTCATACTATAACCCTCTTTTAGATTTTATACACTATTCGAGCACGTTTGGGAACGCAGCGGATAAGCGTGGCGTTAATTTTATGAGCTCTTTTTTGGCAAAGTTCCGGCGCCTTGAAACAATATCTGACAAAATTTGATAACGCTCTTCGTCGAAGTTCGCTGAGGCATATGGACCCTCTGTATCGAAAACAGTATCAGCGAGTTTTCCTAACATTGTGTTATTTTCGTCATAGCCGTTATCGCCGGGAAGGCGTGTTCTCCATTTGCCACCGGACTTGTACACGTCTATTTGGTTTGTTAACTGAATAAACATATTTTGCTCAGCGTCACTTAATTTAAACCCTTGTATTTTCTTTGGGTGAAAACCAAATGCCCCAGCGCCCACATCTGCTAACCTTATTAATTCTTCATCTAAAGCATTGTAGCTACCCTCTTGTATTCTAATAGGATTAAATACCTCAGATACTTTTCCTCTGCCTGCCTGCTTTTCTTCACCCCAGAAATTCAACCGTGGTAATAATTGGTCAGAGAAATCTTTGTTCCGTGCCATTGACCTATTACGTGCTTTGTAGAAACCCTGCATGTATGGGTTAGCATCGAGGAACTCTTCTTGAAGCTCAGCCGTATTCATAGTTGGGTCGTTCAACCTTTCCATAGTAGCACTAAAGCTATCAGAAGGAATGACTGGGAATTGATTGTTATATTCATATGCTAGGTTAGCTAATTTGTTGACACCTCCAAAAGTCATACGGTTAGCTGAGCCGGCAACATTACTAGCAACGCCGCCACTAGTCTCGCCAAGCCACATCAGCATTCTCTCAGCAAACTTTTCGGGGTCACCACTGCGATTAAAAGTAGCGTCTGTAAGTTCGGATATACCTTGTAAGAAAGGCATTTGCCCCGCATAGTTTGCTACAGATAAAGT
>Ga0222718_10000733_pt1 | contig 33758 bp, 30 predicted proteins | sample C33_27DmetaG_FD_165045 | JGI IMG/M metagenome (GOLD analysis project Ga0222718, IMG submission 165045) | Estuarine water microbial communities from San Francisco Bay, California, United States - C33_27D | ecosystem: Environmental > Aquatic > Marine > Unclassified | place: USA: California...
ATTGCGCATTCATTAGAATACAAAACTTCTGCAACCTCTTTGAAGGTCTTGGTCGATGTAGTAAGTTTACAGAAACTATTTGGCGTTGCAGCTTAATAAAATAACAGGAGAAAATAAATCATGAAAAACGGATTAATTAAAAACCTTGTTGAAGCTAAAGTTGAAGAACACGGCGGTAACCTTTATGAAGGTGCTAACGCTGCAGCTGATCAGATCGGCGATTTAATTACTGAAGGTAAACTAAATACTAAAGATATTTCTTTAAGACAAGTTTATGAAGAATTAGTTGATTGCCCGATTTCAGAATCAGCAGCAAGAGTTTCTGAAGCTTTAAATTCATCAGCGTTTCCAAACGTTGCACAAAAAATCATCCACTCAGATATTATCAACGAGTATGAACTAGCAGTTGGATCAGCACAAAACCTTATCACTGAAGCACAAGCTTCAAGAACTGATGAGGAATTAGTTGTTGGTTTTACAGCTGGAGACACTACTCCGTTGTTAAGAAGACAGGGGATGGCATACGAAGAAACTTCAATGGGAGAGAAAAACTGGACTATCAAGATGGCAGATTTTGGTAGAATGATTTCTCTAACAAGAGAAGTAATCTTCGAAGATCGTACAGGCGAAGTACTTGCCAGAGCTAGAGACATCGGTAGAGCCGCTGGTCATCATAAACAAAAGATGATCATCGAATCTGTTGAAGTTGCTGCTAGAACAGCATTTGAAGAAACAGCTTCTTCAGCTGCTATCTACAAAGGCTCAGCACAAAACGCTGCTGCGATGTATTCAAACGATCACTCTGCATTAGACGGACAAGTTAATGATAACTTGATTGCTTCTAATGCACTTGCAGACTTCACAGATCTTGATAACGTCTATCAAGCATTCGCCGCTATGGTTGATGAAGCTGGAAACAAAGTAGATATTGTTCCTAATACTCTACTTGTTCCTTCAGCATTGAAAGCAAAAGCTTTCCAAATCATGAATAGCCAAATGCTTGGTGGTGGACAACAAGACGTTGTGTCACCAACCTATAACCCAGTTAATGACCTTGCACAAGGCGGATTGAACATTGCTTCATCTGTATTCTTGTCAAGTGCTTCTGACTGGTACATGGGTGATTTTAGCAAACAGCTTAAATGGTTAAACGTTTATGCTCCAGCTACTGAATCACAAGGTGCTAACAGCGAACTAGCGTTCACTAATCAGATTGTTTCAAGATTCCGTTTCTCTTATCATGCTGGCATTGGCCACACTGATTGGAGATACATTGTTAAGTGTACTGCTTAATAAGACTGATCTAGAACATAACTCTTGAATAGGGGCCTGATATTCCGGTCCCTATTTCAGAGGAGGAGAAAACTTACTATGAAAACTAAAAGAATATTCGAATTGAAGTCAGATCGTAGGGGCCTTTACAATAATGGTAAAAAGGTTGAAGTTGTTAAAAAAGCTAAAAAATCTGCTCCAGCGAAAAAAGACAAAAAGAAATAACTTTTAAGAGAAACCGATTGTTTTATATGATTGGTTTCTCAGTGTTTATTTATATCTGTAATTAATCCTAGAAAACTATAGAGGAGATACAGAATAATTATTTAAATTATAGAGACATCACAGGTGTACTTATGGCAGTTACTAACGACAACATAGCAAATTTTTTAGATATAGTTGATTTAATACCTCAATTATATGATGCCGAAGAGAGTTCATTTAATGTTTTGTCTGAGATTGAATTAAGAAGTTTGATTACAAGAACTGATGCTAGGTTAAGAATGGAGTTAAAGCCTTACTATGGAGGCAGTTTAACTACTTCTACTCCTTATGCAACATCACCAATTCCAAGATTTGGTAATACTCAATCGGGTAATTTATTATTACAAAACCCAGCGGGTAGTTCAACTTTAACTGTATCAGCTTCATTAACTGCTACTCAAGTTTATACTATTACGTTTTCAAGTGGTACTGCTTTTTCAGTAAGCAGCGACTTGACCGGAGCAAACGGGTCAGGTTCCACGGGCTCTAATTTTACTACTACTGATACATTTTTAACAATTCCTTCCGCATTATGGAATGGAACATTTTTTAATGGGGATGTACACTATATTAAAGTTTACACTCATGAATCAGCCTTGGTTCAACTAAGTACTTTGCTGGCTGCAAACCAAGTGCTAAATACAATTTATACTGAGGAAGTACCAGATGCTTCCGCTTCAGCAGAAAAATATATGGAGCAATATCTTAGACAGATGAGAGCTCTACAACGCGGAGAAGCCTTTCTTGAAAAAGGTCTTAGCACAAGGGATATTAATCCCATACAGCTCGATTATGAAATCGATGAATATGGCACAGATGCCACAAATTATGCCGACAAGGATTACAATCCTCGTACTGGCTATTAAGTATTATTTGAAAATACTGTAACATAGGAAATAACAATGGCGACTTTTCAGTCAACAACGACGAAAGAGCTTATCGCAGATATAGCACAGCATATCAAAGATGAGGTCAAATCAACGGGTAAACTACCTAGTATTAGGAAGGTAGCTACTGAACCTGTACCTAATCCCTCAATGTTCCCTATTATTACAGTTATACCGATTGCTGAAAACCCACAAGGCTACCGCGGAAGTAAGCTTTATAATGTAAGAAGAATTCGTATTGAAGTATTAACTCAAAAGAGAGATAGTAAATCAGCCCTAAGACAAAACTTGGGTATTGTTGAACAATTAAAAGATATCTTTAAAGTGAATGCTACAGACTATCAAATCCCCGCTAGAGAAACTTTATCTATTACTACAGTAGCTGATTTAGAAATCGTTGATGTAGAAACAGGTGGCCAGACTACTGCTTTTAAAAATGGATTTTTACAAGTAGGGGCAATAGAAGTAGAGGCTCACAGTTACGATGCAGTAATTAATGATGATGATGCTCCAAGTACTATTAGAAGTTTAACAGTTTCAGAAACTGATACTAAAACATTAGTTGATAAAATTACTGGATTTTTAAAAACGGCAAAATTAACTTCTGCTATTTTAAGTAGTGTTAGAAGTTTAAAAAGTTTTACTTTACCACCACAGCCTGTGTACCCGGTTGTGTTTGTTGCTATTGAAGAAGAAAGAAGAGACCATAAGTTTGCGGGTCAAGATAGTGTTGATAGGACAGTTAGTATAAACGTCCTTACAAAAGTAAAAGCAAGATCTAAATCATTAGACCGTAATATTGATTTAGCTGATAAATGTAGACAAATTATTATGGCTTATCCTGATATAGATGGAGCATGTTATGATGTAGAATACGTAGGTACAAGTTACGGACAATTAACTGCAAGAGGAGATTTATTATTTGGAACTCAAGTTTTATTTAATACCTCTAGCTATGAAGGATTACCAACAGGCTAAAAAAGGAGATAAAAATGGCTTATATTAAAAATAAAGGTATTCAAATGGCAACAAGCATTCCTTCAGACTGTAGAGAAGAAGTTATGCTTTTAGTAAAGGGAAAAGGGGAAGGTAATGTTTCTGATGAAACTTTATCTTATCTTGTAGCCGGTTTTGAAATTATTGAAGAACCAGCAAAAGGACCTGCTATTGAAGAACCAGTAGTAAAAGAAGAAAAATTTGAAGAAGGTAAGGTTGATGAACAGCCAAAGCCAAAAAATAAAAAGAAAAACAAAATCGAATTATCATAAGGATCCAGCGAAGACCAATGATATTCAAAATTAGCTTAGGAGAATAATATGGCTACACGTACAGTATGGCAAGATCTATACACGGTATTAGTAGATAAGACTTCTATGGGTTCAAGAACACTAGCCCAGCATATTGCTGAGGGTACAGTTGACTATAATGCTTCAACAAATAGTCAAATCGGTATCCAGGGCTTGGGAACTAATAATAACCCAGGATACTTTTCTATGCCGTTAAATGATCACCCAAACTTTAAAGCCCCTAGTGGTACGCTCGAAACAGAGCAAGCTACTGGATTGGCTACAAGACGTAAATCCGAATATAATATTGTTCAAACAGGCGAAGCTGTTCAATTTAATCTTCCTCAGAACGGGGATGCTTACAACACTTCACTGTTTTTTCAATTAATGTTTCAAACAGGATTTACACAACTATCACACTCAGATATGGCAACTGCAGGGATGAATATATATAAGGCATCACCTTATACTCTAGCAGATACAACATATTTTGCACAGTTTACTCGTCACATGCAACCAAGTTCTGGTAGTGATACCATTGACTTAGTTGTTAGAGGCGGTATCTGTCACACAATGGTTGTTTCAGCCGAAACTGGTGGGGTATTAACTATTGAACCAACTATCTATGGTGCTAAATGGGCACAAGAAGATAGATCAGGTCAATTATCAGGTAGTACTAGAACAAATCCAGAAAATTCATTTGCGAACATTGTTCCTTTGAAATTCCAAGATTCAACATTCGCTATCTTAGATATTGATTATGATAACACTCAAACTATTTCTGCAACCTTTGGAGCAACAGTATCTTCACCTTATGCAGGTGGAACTATTGGAGATGCCGATACAGGTGGATCTATCTTTACATCCGGTAACGGATTTGTAGATGCTACAGTAGGCGGTGCAGGTATGGTAATAGTAGAAGGCTCAGAAGCCGGAAACGATGGACTATACAGAGCGGATGTAACTGATGCAGATACATTAACTTTAACTGAAATAAATGACGGTGAAAATACAACTTTTGCTGCTGAAACTGCTACAGCAGGTGTTAAAGTAACACCAGCATCTTGGAGAACCATTAACTCACCTTCTGTAAGTTTAACCTACACTAATAATTGTCAATTCAATTATTACAACGATGACGTAGCATCAAACGCTATTGTTGGTAGATTAAATGTTGAAGGTACATTCTCTATGCCATTTGGTACAGACAATGTAGGTAATAACTATTTCATTGACAGATTCCTTGCAGGTCAAGAATTTATGATTGCATGGTATTGGGGTCAATCAGGAGCAGCAGCTAATGTTGCCGCTGACTATAGATTACAACCTGAAACAGGAACTGCAATAGATAGACAGAAAAATGATTCTGCTGCAAACGATGTAAAGAACTATGCTTCTTTTGTTGTTTGTGCTAGAGCAACTGACTACGAAGTATCAGGTGACAACGAAATGATGATCGATGTTACATTCCAAGGCGTTAAGACCCTATGGGCTCCTTCCGCAATGGACGCTTACTTTGCAGTAGATAATACACTATTAGATAGAATTGTATAATTCTATTTAGAAAAATGACAGTCACTCCGATACCTTTTTAAGGTATCGGGGGACGTCTTAAAAACGATAACAAAGCAAGATCCTACTAAGGACGAAGCTAAAAAAAAGGAGATGAAACATGGCAATTAAAGGTGTTTCAAAGAAAGCTGTTGCTTATATTCCTGAGGAAGAAAGAACAGTTAAAGAAAATCAAACAGTAGTATGGATTAAACCAAAGACGGGGCACCAAGCCAACGTTACTATGGCTAGATATGCTGCTGCAGGTAAAGATGGCCGTAAAGGCTATAGGGAATTAAATGTAACTAAACTAGATAACGCTGATTTACAAGAGTTCCTAGATGTAGTTATGAAAATTGAGAATTTTTATTTCTCAGACCAATTTCCAGATTTAGAAAAACAAGGGTTGCACACAGTAGTGGAACAACCAGAGTTATTAAAGAAAGTGGCTATGGATATTTCAGCTGATTTATTAGTTGAGATCATGGAAGCATCGAATAACTTAGCAGTCTTAAAACAGGGCGAAAAAAAAAGCTCCAACTTATCACCTACTTCAGCCTCTGGCGAAGTGAAAAAAGACAAAGACTAAGAAGTTACGATTGCGAAACTTGCATAGCAAGTAAAACCTACAAAGGTAGGGCATGCTTCCTAGATAAATGGCCTGGACAGGAAAGTTATATGTTTAATGTACCAGTATTTGATGATCAGGCGTTGAACCAAACTCCGGTTAGGTACGAAAAAAAGCAGTTAACGCTAGAAAACCTGTTTGAAGAATTAGATAAGGTGGAAGACAATTTCCCAAGCATGCCTCCTTTTGAGGCATTAAGAATGTATTTTACTGAGACATGTCCTCAATCTATAATGGATAGTTATTATATGTTCTTATTAGAGACTGAACAATCAGCCAGAGAATACCATCAATTGCCTTTTGATGGCGGCTTATGGGATCAGCCTAGACAATTATTAGATATATTTACAACTATTAGATCAGAACGAAATCAATATGAACGAATTCGTTATGAACAAATGGAAAGAAAGAATAAGAAAGCACAGGCAACTAGTGATATGCCTGGGGCTAAGAATTTAACAATGAACGAGGATCTACCTCCAAGGCAAGGCTAATGGCAATAAAGTTTACATACGGCGGAAGAAATTATGAAGAAGCTTTTGAAGCTTTCGGTAAAGTAGCAGAAACGCTTGATAAACTTAAAAAAGAAATGGGGGAACTAACCCCGCTCTTTAATAAGATAGCTGATCCTTTAGTTAGCACAGTAAAAGCTAGATTTGATACTGATGTATTAAATGAAATTCCTTATAATGAAGATGCACCTGGTGCTAAACGTTCAGTACATACAAAATTAGCCAGGGTTAATCCTGGTGGACCTACTCTAAAAGATTCAGGTAGGTTACAACGTAGTATTAGAAGATTAAAAAGCCCTACAAAAAGTAAATCAGGTGGACAAAGGGAAGTTAGTACACTAAGAATTGGTACAACAGGAGTACCGTATGCTGAAGATCATCTATATGGTGGTGAATGGATTATTGAAGGCTGGGAAAAGAAATATGCTTATGGCGGAAAACAAAAAAGTAAATTCTTTACAGACTTTGATGCCATGAATTACCCTAATGGTAAAACTAATGCTTCGGAGTATGGGGCAAACTTTGCTAAAATATCTAGTTATCCTCAAGCTCGAAGAAGAGTTGAAGTACCTATTAGGAATTTCTTAGCAATAGATTTTGAAGTTGAAGATTTCATTAATGACAATGTAGTAGATTTTGCAAATAAGATGTTAGAAAAATATGGCAAGTAGACAAAGTAATAGATTAGAGATGTTAATTAACATCACTTCCAAAGGTGGCCCAGAGCTATCTAAATTAGGGAGTGCTGCTAAAAAATTAGGTGCTATCTTTGACCATCTAGATAAAGCTATGGAAAAAGCTGAACTGACTACAAGAGAAGGCCGTGGAGAGTATAAGAGATTTGCGGGGAATATAAAAGGGTTAATGGCAGAAACCAATAAATATAGTCAAGCTAAACAAAAATTAAATAAAGAGTTGCGGAAAGATCCTTCTAAACAAAATGCAGCAACTATTGATAAATTAAGATCAGCAACAGCAAAAGCTATGTCTGCTGCTAAAAGTTATGGTAAATCAGTAAATGAAATAGTTCCTGGACTAGTTAAATTGAATTTTACAAAGAAGGAAGTATTAAAGAATACTAAGTTATTGGCACAAGCTGAAGGTCAAGCCGCAGCTAAGGCAAAGAATTTTATAGGAGTAACAAAACAAAAAGACCGTGCAACCAATAGATCCAGTAGCGCTGTTAAAAAGAATACTATCGATATTAAAAAGAATACAATTGAAGTTAAGAAGAACGAATTTGCAAACAACCAATTAAGGCAACGATTAGATACTACGGGTGGTGGAGCATTTGCTAGAATGAGAAGATCTGCTGGAGCTTTAAGAAATCAACTCCTACTTTTAACATTTGCTACTGCTGCATTAAGATCTGCATTTAATTCTTCTTTTGCTGCTGCTAATGAATTAGAAGCATCTTTAAAAGGCTTAGGAGCAGTTGCTATTAATACAGGAGCTAGCTTCGAAGGTGCTAAACAGGCTGCTTTAGATCTTAACAAGCAAGGATTATTAAGTATCCAAGATGCTGCAGCTGGTTTGAAAAATTTATTATCATCAGGATTTGGTTTACCAGAAGCTATTAAATTAATGAACACATTAACTGATGCTGCTTCATTTAATAGACAGGGAACACTGGCTCTGGGGCAAGCGGTTGTAGGGGCTACACAAGGTATTAAAAATCAAAACTCAATCATGGTTGATAATGCTGGTATTACTAAAAACTTATCAATTATGTATAAAGAATATGCAGCTAGTATTGGTACATCAGCAGGTAAATTAGATGAAGCTCAAAAACGTCAAGCTATATTCAACGGGATATTAAAAGAAGGTGCAGTATTTGCGGGTAATGCTGATGCAGTTATTAATACAATGGCTGGATCATTAACAGTATTAGGAGTAAATTCTCAATTAGCTGCTGCAGAAATGGGTAAATTAGTTCAACCTCTAGCTTCTGGATTTGTTAAAGCATTTGCTGACAGTTCAAAGGCTATTGAAACTTTTGCTAAAGGTATCCAAGACAGTGATACTCGAATGGTTGCTATGCTTGAAATAGGTTACAAGATTGAAGACTTTTTCTCTAGTGTTGCTTTGGTTGCAGGAAATGCTGGTAAAGCTATTTCGGGTTTAGTATTAAGTATAGTTAATTTTAGCATTGGCGGAGTTAGTGCAGCAGGATCACTTCTAAAATATATAGTTGTAATGAAAGCGTTTTCAGCTATAACGGGTAGAGTGACAATGACTCAAGCTGCGGCAAATGAGCAATTGATGGCAGGTAATGCAATATATAAAATCAATACAAGACAAGTTTTATTCCAAGATGCTGCTTATAAAAATCTTAATGGTACATTAACAATGGTTAAACTCCAATATGCTAGTTTAAATGTAAATATGAAGGCAGTTTCATTCTCCCTTACTGGGATGTCAAACTTAATCAGTAATTTAGGCGCTAAGTTTATGGCCTTAGGAACTGCTATAAAAGTTACCACGGGAAGCAGCTCTGCATTTATTGGCGGAATGACCCTAGCGGTTAATACATTAGGAAGAGCATTTTTTTCATTATTCAAATTTGCTTTGAGATTTTCAGCAATTCTTTTTGCTTTTAATATTGTTAGTGGGATTATTGGTAAATTCACAGGCTGGAACGAAGCCTTAGAACAAACTGAAAAGAATGCTAATAGGAATACTACTGCCTTAGAAGCTTTAAGACAACAGATAGCAGGGTTAGACGGTCAAATAAATAGAACACTGGTAACTTCAAGGAAGTTTACTGACCAGTTATCTAATCAAAGTGCTTATTTAATCCAGTCAAGTATAGTAAAAAGTGAACAACAAAAATTAGTTGCACTTAGATCCCAGTTTAATAAAGATATGTCTTTAAAAGAACAAGCTGCATTACAAGTTCAAATCGATAAACAGATAGAGGGATTAGAGAAAGAACAAGCTTTATTAACAGAATATCAGAAAAAGATTGAAGCTTTAAATGCTGAACATGAAGCTAGGATTGCTGGTGGAATTGTTCGCTTAAATGCTCAGAAAACTATTCTACAAAAAAGACAAGGCGTTGAAGATGTACTAACTGCATTTCAAACTCATTTAGATATCCTTGACCAGCAAGCTGATTTCCATAAAACTAAATTAGCAGCAGTGGACCAAAATAACTTTGAGATATTACAAGCTGAAAAAGATTATGCTCAAGCTTCTCTATTTGCAGAACAAGAAGTTAACTTTCAAAGAGCTGAATTATTAAAACAAGGCTTTAATAAAATGGAATCTATTAGAACACAGTATGATAAGAAAATGATTGAGTCTGATTTAGATGAACTGGGTAGAATTAAAAAGAAATATGAAAACCTTAGACGGGTAGAAGTAGCGGGAATCAATGCAATTGCAGATAGTATGGTTGGTTCAGAAACAGCTGGAAATACAGCATTGGGTGCAAGCTATGCAGATGCAACTAGGTCAATGGGGGGAGTTGATGTTGGACAAAGCGTTCCAGGAGGGGGATATGGTACAGGTCAATTAAAAGAATTTATAGCTTTACAAGGTAAACTAAAAGAAACATTAGCTAATACTAATTTAACTGAAGCACAACGTAATGCTATCTTAACCGATTATAATAAAAAATTAGATATCCAAAAAGCTAACTTCCAATTAGTTATAGATACTTATAAACAAGCCGGAGATGGTAAAGAACAAATAGCTTATTTTAATGAAATTAATAAACAGATTGATACTCAAAAAGAAAGTATCGGTAAACTAGGAACTCAATATAGTGCTTATACTGATCAGCTTGATAAATCTAAAACAAGGGTAGATGAAATTAATAAACAAAGAGAAGAAACTATCAATAAAGCTAAAGAACAATTAAATAATGAAGAGTTGATGATGTTGGGAGCTGCAATGTATAGGGAAGACCTAAGACAACTCGGTAATACTTATAAAGAATTAACCAATCAGGTAATGTTATATGGTGATGCTAATACAGGACTGTTAAGTCAATTGGATAGAAACTTAATGTTCCAAAAAGATTTAAATAATGTAACTGAGCAATATAGAAATTCTGTTCAAGGGGCAAAATCTATGTTACTAGAATTCCTTAATCCTATGCAAACCTCAGATGATCTAATTCGTAAACAAGCTGAGGCAACAGACAAACTTGCATTAAAACAAGCAGAAGCTCAAGCTAAGGCTAAAGATAATGTAACGCTTGCAAAATTACAAGCAGAACAAGAACAAGCTCAACTTGACTACATGGAATCAAAACCTGCATTATTTGCTAAAGAAATAGGGCTCCAAAAATTAAGAAGAGATGCTGCTGATGAAAAAGTAAGAGCTACAGAAAAAGAAATCGAAGTATTAGAAAAATTAAATGATATAGAGAAACAAGCCTTATTAGATAATAACAGTGCTGAAAGGGTTCAACAGCAAATAGCAAACTTTCAAAAGTATGCTGAATTCTTTAGTGGGTTTATTGGGAAGATGCAAGATCTTGAAAGTAACCGACTAATGGCTAATATGAAATATCAGAAGAGCCTAAACAAAGAAGTTATGAATGGAGTACTAAATCAGAAACAAGCTGATGCATTAGCTCTTGAAAACATGAAGGTAACCAGAGCAGAAAAAGCAAAACAAGAAAAGCTTGCACTTGCTGGATTGATTAGGGATGTAGGAAGACAAATTATGGTTTACGCTGCTAAGAAGGCAGCTGAAAGAGGCCAGATTGGTCAAGCACTTGGTTTACTTGCGGCAGGGGTTGCAGCTAACGCATTGATTAACAGTTATGCTAATAAGATAACTCGAGAAGCTGAATCTGATTACATGGATGCTCAAAATAGATTTGAAAGAAGAGAAGCTGAAATAAGAGGAGAAGGTGATAACCAGGCAGGATCAGCTAATCAACAAAGATTTGGTGGATCTATTAAAGCTCAAAACTTATCGGTTGAAATAAATCCAACGGTGGTAATACAAGGGGAACAAGTCTTTATAGGACAAGGAAGTGTAAATGAATTTGGGGCTGAACTACAATCCCTATTATTAACAAGTGTTAACGATGCTATTGAAAATAGAGAAATTGACTTAAGCAATGTTTCGGACAGGGGATAATTAAATGGCAAACGGACTTAAATATGATGTAGCACCAAGCTTAGGAACTCAATCAACTCCTAGTGCTGATGGCTCAAAATTTCAAATGGGTATTGCGATTGACTTAACTAATCGTAAATATGAATATGGACAAGTAATTAAATACTCATTAGCAGCCGATGATTTTGATGCTACAACTACTGCATTAAATACTCATCAATTTGGGATAACACATACCACACGAGATGAAAATAGTTGTCCGTCCCAGTTTATTCAATATGGGGATAGAGCAGTATTTGGGCCTTCATCCGTTTCTGGATATGAAGGATATACAGAGCCAGTAAGATTAGCAGCTGCAGGACACCTTAACGATACTAATTCAACCAGTTGGACAGACGGCGTAATATACTCGCTTGATAGAGCCAACAGATATAAATATCAACTTTCAGACTCAGTGAGCATATACGGTACAGGTAGAGCGGCTGGCTGGTATATGGAAAACATTCAAGGGCAAACATGTGGTATAAGAAAAGGGTATATAAGTTTAAATCACATGGGACGCTATGTTCAAGTAGGTTCGGGCTTTCCTGGATTGACCGACCGTTGGGAAAATGATAATGTGGGGCAAGGTATTGTAGGGATTAAAATTGACTTACCTGTTGCTCATACCGATACTGTTAATAATATAGTTCAAGGCTATAGTACAGGGCCATTACATGCAAATGCTAAGGGTCACTCAAGAGAATTTAGTAAATACGGGTTAATGCCTTTTAGAACAAGTCTTCTAGCAAATTCCGCTACAGAATCAGAAATTGATTATTATAATGATGCTGCTAATGGAAGTGATACTACTGGCGTATTTAGATATACTTATAAACACAATGATTCAAATTCTTATTTAGCACAGTTTAGTATTAATAACACTTCAAGAGATGTTATTGCTGCTGATGAAACTGAGATGGCTTTACTTACAGGATTTGACCACCCAGGTGGGGAATTTAAAGATACCGCTCAAGCTTTACTTACTTCTCAAAATGGGTTATCAACTCTTGATAGTGGTCATTATGTAAGTACTGGTATATTTTATCAACCTCTAACACGCAGCATTCAAAATGACAATGACGGTAGATATTCTAAATTAACTTCAGGTACAAATTATAGAATGGGTATTACTTATAGAGGTAATATGACTAACAATTCTTCAATAGAAGCACCTTCTTATTCTTATGCCTTTTTTCAATGGAGTCCAGGGATTGCTTCTGGGGATACAAATACTTATACAGATTTTTATATGTCAACAGATAAACTATTAGACGGTACCGATGCTAATAAAAAAGCTATTAATACTTATACAACTAAAATGGTTAGTGGTAATGTTGAATCTGCTAATATTGATTTAAGTAATGGGGTCAATTACCAAGCTATGGGGGTTGTTCAAGTAAGTAAAAATACTACTGGTAATTCCTCTAGTAGATATTCGGGAGTTGAACAAATGATGTTTATTGATAATATGTGGCTTGAACATGAAGGTGATATTTCAAATGCTTCAGGGCAAGGCTATTGTATTATTGACCAAAGCCCCGAACAAGGAACATTACAGGTTAATAGGTTTCAAGCTAGTAAACCTACCAAGGTAACTTTATCTGATGGTTCAAGAAGAACAATGGATATTACGGGAAGTAACCAACGGTTCCTACATGAAATTAGTTGTGAGTTCTTATATTTACCACAAACAGAATATGATAAATTACAAGATTTATTGAGATGGCAAGATTTAGGGCATAAATTAACATTACACCCTCACTTGCCACAAGTACCACATTGTTTAGTAGGAGAGATGGAAATAACAAATGTTAGAAAAAGCTTTTGGGATCTAACCAGGTTTTCAATAAGCTATAAATTTACTGAAACGGATTAGGGAATGTCAGTTAAAAAGGGAAGCGCATCAAAAATTACAGGAGTAACCCCAAAGCTTTACATCAAAGACGACGGGACTACTTATACTACAGGAGAAGACTATAATAGTTTATGGTCTGCCAATTCGGGTAGTGGAGATTTAGCCAATTCAACAGCTACAGGTTATGCTAATGTAGGGCATTGGAAATTCAATGAATTAGAAGGCAACACAGTATTTAATCAACGTCACCGTAATGCTAATAATTTAGCTATACGTGATATGTCAAGGGGTAAAGATGCTGTGGGTACTTTTGTTCAATTTACATTAGAAAATAATGATCAGCCTAGTGTTGCTAAACGTAAACAGTTTTGTATGATTGGGGACGGGGCACAAATAGTAGAAGCCTCAAATTTTAAAAACTTTGTAAAATCAAATCCTATTGGTGGCACAAATTTAGGATCGGGTGGAAATTTCAATGGGAAATTACATTTTGACATGTGGGCTTTTTTTAGAGCTATTCCTACATCAGGCGAAGTACAAACTTTATTATGCTTTCATAACGAAGCAGATTCTAATAATTTTGATAGAGTATTAAGTTTTAATGTCGAAAACAGTGGTGGATCACCACAAGTAAAATTAAATTATTTAAATACTGCAGAAACAGGTTCTGCTACCTATACCAGTACAACTGCTGGAAGTGCTTTATATCCTGATGGTATATCTAGTGCAGGTGGATTACATCATATTAGTTTGGTATTTGATAGAGAAGAAACATTTGGATCAGGTGGTTCTACAGGAATTTATATTGACGGTGTTAAATATTCAGGTACAGCTAGTGGGACAATGGAACCCAACGCGGTTGATTGTAATACTAATGGATTTATTGGTTGTAGAATTGCAGAATCCAATACTGACTTTACTGCAGACCAGTCTTCAGGGGCTCCAACCTTTGACCAACATTTTACAGGAAAGATTTATATGGCTCAATTATCAAATGATGCTTCAGGAGCAACATCTACCCGATTAACTGCTTTAACTGGTATGAGATTTGATGTCCCAAGGGGTCCAGCAAAAGTTGACTTTTCAGACCGCTTTGAAGTAAAAGGGCCAAATGTATTACAAGAGATTGGATCTTTGGTTCAAAAAATGGAAACTCAAAAAGGTACCTTTACTGTTAACTTATCAAGTATAAAGGTTAAAAATTAATGGCAGTAAATATTAAAAGAAGTAATAGAGATAATGATAGAATCTTTGACCGTTTTGTAGATAAGACCTTTACTACAGAAACTGGACACAAAGCTATATTCTCACCTACAAAAGGCGGGTCTAATACTAGTTGGCAAAACCATATACTTATTGTAGGATTAGAAGTTACTTATACTGATGGTAAAACAGAAAGTTACGACATCAGTGCGGGGATTATTCAAGAAATAACAACAGAAAGAAAAAGTGCTATTGCTAGTATTACAGTTTCTTCACTTGATAAAGCATTATCAGATTTAAATGCTGAAAAAATAAAAGACGGTGACCAGTTCCATGAAAACCGAAAATTAAGTTTTTTATTAAATACTATATTACTTGAAGTATTTAAAGATAAGCAACAAAATTTATCAGATGAGAAAAGAGTTTCATCTGAATTATTAACGATTAAAACAATCGATAACAAATTAGGTTATTGGAGTTTAGATACTTATCCAGGCTTTGATGGTAGTAGTTTTACACCACAGCCAAATGGAGTACCAGCAACCCCGATGACTGCATTAACAACAAATGAGGATAGGAGCATAATATATGTAGCATGTGGTGGAGTAAATACAAATAGCTCTACCGCAGGTTTAAGTGCTACTAATCAAGATAGAAGACCAGAATTGTGGCAATATGACATTGATGAAGATCTATGGACATACCTAGCAACCACATCAGGTGAAGATATTTTTGCAAAAGCTCCTATCCACGAATTATTTTATAATACTTTTGACGAAAAGATATATGGGATTATATGGAAGGACTATGGGGATGTTCAATCTGATGTTGAAAATAAAGCCAATAAGTTAAACTGGATTTGTCCACCTGCTACAATATTTGAGTGGAGTCCTACTAACGATGATAGGGAAAGTGCATTTTTAAATGATGATACTCATTCTACTGATATAACAAATTATTGGCCAGGAAAATGGGATTTTAGAATGATGTATCCTTTTGACCACTCAAGTAAAGCAGGGGCATCAAGATATACTAGTACACAAAAAAATAATGCTACTGTTAAAACTGGGGAATTAGAAACACACAAACTAACCTATGGTAGAGCAGGAGTAGGTAACTTTACATCATATAGATATATTAATATGCCTTTTGGACCAGCGGGTCAACAAGGTTTTAGTAATAGCCACGAATCAAGAAGAGCAACACATTGGATGCACCCTCAAGTTTCAGGATACGATGATACACAAAGACCAACAAATGATATCTTTGGAGCAACAACAGAATTGGTTCCTACAACATCCGCAACGGGAGTTACAGCATGGACAGGGGCTTCAGGTAGTACAGCTCCAACAGGATGGACAACGATAGGAACACCAAACTTTAGTTTAAGTAGTGGAGTATTAACTGTAGGTACTGATGATGACAATGACGGCTTCAAATTTGTTTTATCCTCACCTGTTAATAATATGACAGTTTATAAATTAAGAATAACAGGTACTAATTTTAAAATTCAAATTACTAATTCAGACGCATCTTCACCTCAACTACATTCACAAGTTTATGGGCCATTAGGTATGTCAAATACTGACGGCTATACTTCAACAGATCATGGAAATGGAGATTATTATTTTGCTGCATTAGATACAAATGCAATCCCAGGATGGCGCAGTGCTGATAAGTTAAGTGTATATGTAACTGCTGAAAATCATGGTAGTGATTTGGTTATGACTAATCTTAGTTTAGCAATTGCTCATCATTGGGATAACTGGCATAACCTTTCCCGAATGGCTGCTGAAAATATTCCTATAACCCATTATTCAAAAATTATAGGAGCAACTAGTATTCGTAGACCTACCCACCAATTCAAAGGTGAGTCTGCAGGATTTAATGACGGACAGGGAGAACCTGATATAGCTACTGACCGACTTTTTGCTAATCACGTTGGACCTCATCAATGGTTTTATAATATGTTTGATGATTCAGTAACAACAGGTACAGTAACCTCGGCCCAGATAGATACTAATCATAGAGATGATATTGAAGATAATTATACAGGTACTACTACAAAATTAAACGCCCAGGTTTTTCAGGCATCCGGTGAAGGTTTGACCGATACAAGCTTTACTGATATTGAAGACTTACAGCCTTCGCCTTGGAAAAATGACTCTGCAGCTTCACATCCGCAATATATAGGCTGGGGTAACCCTATACTCTCTTGGACAGGTCAAAGAAATGAAGAAATGGTAATGGAGTTTAATGGTATTGCACAAGATAGACGTAACTTATCACAAATCGGAAGTGATGGTATGCACCCGATGTATGGTCCTAATGATTTAGAAGACGGTATACAACCAGATGTTTCAAAAAGAAATCAAGTAGGTTCAAGAAATATTGATTCTAATTCAGTTAATACTGATCCCTGGGCTAGTACTACTTCTCAATTCAATAATCAATATGGGTTTAATGATGCTTTCTATGCTAATGAAGCTTACATAGCTGATATAGGCCCTCATCAATCTACGGGACAAGAAGGATTTGGTAGTGGTATATCACCAATTGCTGGGATTCAAGGATTAAATGCTAGTGATGGAGATGCTCAAATAAGTAATCAAGGATTCGGTTATGGCTCAGTTATAGTTCAAGGATTAGGGGAAAGGGCATTTAGAGAGGGGGATGAAGAAGAAATATATGGTGCAGTAAGGTATACTAATGGGCAAAAAGGTTGTTTTGTATTTAATCAAGAAGCCGATTCAGGTAAAGGCGTTATTGTATTTCAACAATTCGATGGTACAGCACCAGGAGACGGTTCAAGATTTCGTTGGGATCCAGATGCAACATCAGGCCAAGCTGGCCACTTTAATTTAAAGTGGAGCTTTATCAAATGTGCTGATACTAGAGATACTTCACCTGCCGATATTACAGCAACAAATGTTGCACCAGTTACACGAAGTGTATCAGCAGTAACACCTCATAGTTATACCGTAGTTCCAATTTATGGTACTGCTGCTTGTAGCGGAGAAGGCGGTAATATTTATATTGCTACACACGAAAGCAGAACTCACAGTGCTTTATATACCGGATCTAATGAAGATGATATTTTAAACCGTAGTTATATTCATAGAGTTGATTTAGGTACAGGGGCTTTTTCAGCTGGGTCAGTTAGTACAACAAAAATTTATGATTCATCAAGTGATGCATCAGTTTATAATAGTGATATGGATGGCAGTGCTGACAGTGGAAGATTTGCTAATTATTATGCCTCAAACAGCGGGGCTGATGCTGCTAATAAAACACGTAAGTTTTTAGATTTACATTACAGTAGTGATTTAAGTACTAATACAAATGGTACCAATGGGGTATTCGGGACTTGTTTTAAAAGAGATTCAATATTAGCAGAATATGGAGATACGGGGGTTTATGAACCTTGTCATGAAGTATTTGTATGGGCAGGGACCAATAATGCTTTAAAAGTTTTAGACCATGATATTCAAAATGGGGCAAGCTATGATGCAGTAGGTTTTACAGGGTTTACTAACACAGCAGGAAAATTTGGGGCAAGCGTACTATCAATAGGTAGTAATAAAGGGATTGCATATTTTAGATTACAAAAAGCTTCGCCTTCACCTGCTACAGTACGTGACCAAATAGGTATAGGACTTAAAGTTAATTATTTATATTCTCCTTCAGCAGGTACATTTAACGCAGGTAACTTTATTGATGACTTAACTGTTGCCAATACTAAAAAATTATATAGTAATGAAGGTATGATTGCTCATGGTCAAGCAGTAACAGGATTAATTGATAAAGGGTCTGAGAATGAAAGAGAAGGAGTATTTACAGCTTTTGATGACTATAGGGGCTGGTATCAAACTTCTCAAATAGCTAAAAATAAATTTGCTTTTGCTTCTATAAAACACTTCTTCAAGGTTGATGATAGACTGGTAGACCCAAGGGTAGAACTAGCTGATTTTACAGGATTGAAGGGGTTTGATGCTATATCAAAATTAGCTACAGCAAACAATATGGTATTTGGTTTTGATGTAGAACAATTCTTTTTAATTAATCGTGATACCCGAACAACTACCCATACAATTGAAGGCCTTGAAGGTGATATTATAAATTTAAAGAAATCAATAGATAATGATATTAGGAATGTTATTTCAATCCAGCCTTTTAGACCTCAAGTAAAAGATATTGAGTGGGAAGTAACACATGTAGGAGGCGAAGAAGTATTAACCGATAATCAATTATTTAATGGAGAGTTTACAATAACTCCTAATACACATAGAGAAGCATCTATAAATTTAATCTGTACAAAACAGGGTAGATTAACCAAAGATAGTTTAACTGATTCAACAGCCAATGCAGTTGATTCGATTACTAATTTAGGAAGCAGACCGTTAATCCCATTATTTAAATGGAGAACACATGCCCCAACAAAACAAGTTGTATTAATGAAAGATATGTCTGATACTGATGAAAGTTGTTTTGTAAATACTTTATTTGCGAGCGGAAATAGAGTTATCAGAAAAGGAGAGATTGCTATATTTACAAATCCTACAACTTTTGAACAGGTAGGTAGGGTTATTGTAAGTGTTAATACTGCTCAAAATAAAATAATTTTAGAAGATACACCGGGATTTGAGATATTAGCTAATACACCGATAAATATTGTTACTACCCATACGGGGTCTGATAAAACATCAACGGGTGGATCCAATATAACTAATTATGGTATTAGATATTCTGATGAGGGTGTATCAGTAATTACTGATGTTACTACTGAACATACCGCACACGGGGTTTGTAATCAGGGTAATTATTCACACTACGATGCTCAAAGTACTTGTGAGAGTGCAGGACATACTTGGACACCTGTTACACGATTAACCGTAAATAACATTAGGCCTTTTGCAGGTTCAAAGATTACAGCTTATTCACCGGAAAATTATAAGCATTATTCGTATCTGGTTACTACATTGCCTACTTCACAAATTCAATCAATAACTTTACCAGACCAAGCAGACAGTTCTAATGCTACATCTATAGTAAATGCCGCAACTGAAATTGGTAGTAATTCACCAACTGCTTGGGTAAAAGCAATAGATGAAGAAAATGCATATATTTATTTACATGGGTCTTATCCGTCATTTTCTGTAGGAGATATACTGAATGCACACTATGCTATGGCACCTGCTACTTTAATTATGCAAACAGCCGACGGGGCAATACAACCCCCACCTTATACATCAGTACAACAAGATTTACCCGAAGGATTAGGAACATGGTCATGGAAATGTGATAGTACTGCTGACAAATTTAATATCAGAGATATTATAAATTTAAAATTTCAAGGTATCCGACTTGAAAAAGATTCAGGATCTATTTATACTGTAGCAGATTCAACCTCTATTGCCCGATACGGTCAACGTCCCTGGAATTTTCCAGACAATAGATTTATTAGACATGATAAGTCTGAATATTGGGGTTCAAAATATTTAAATGAATATGGAGACCCTAAATATGCTATAGACTTAACTATAACATTTGACCCTACACTAACATTTACAACACCGGCAGGTAATGCACTGAGGAAGATTAAAATTATTGATGAAGTTATGTTTCCGGGAATATCAGGCTTTTCAGTATCAGGTTATATAAGAGAATTAACAAATAATGTAAAATCATTAACTACTTCTATTAAACTTAGGACAGATGAAAAATATTAAACAAGCAGATGTAGTAAACCAGGGAGACGGATTACCTGATTGGATGCAATTTATAATTAGTTTATTAATGTTTGCTTTATTTAGTTGGGTGTTGTATTTATTATTTCATCCTACACTAGAATTAGATGAAAAACATAGAGATTTATTAAATATATTATTAGGCGGATTTATTGCCATGTTTGGTAAAGTCATAGACTTTTGGTTTAAACAAGGCAATAAAAAACAAGGAGAAACAAAAAATGAGAAGTAAATTATTACAAGCTAGTAAACTTCACTTTGAAGCACATGTTGAAAAGCATAGAATTAATATTGAAGCAATACTTGAAAACCCTACAGCTATTCCTGGGCACCCAGATATTATGGATGCTATTGAAAAGGAATTAGAAGAAGTAGAAAAATATGACAGTTTACTGGAAATGTTAGATAAATATTTTGAGGAATAAATGAGAGTATCCCATTGGACAGATTTTGCACCCAGTAGTTCACAAATCGATAATTACTATGGTGGAGTAGTAGGATCACCTGAGGTAGGTTATAATGCTTTTGATACCCGAGACAGGGCTTTTATGTCAGTTGCATATCGACTACATGTAGCTGCAGCCCAAAATGGTTATCATCACTTTGTAGGAATGTACACATCATTACAAGGTGTAGCTTTTGAAAACGCTTGTGTTAAAAAAGATTGTCGTACGGGATACCATCATATCAATATAAATTTTTCAATGCCATCACCTGATTTTGATAATGGATTATCAGGAACCACATTAGAGGAATGGAATGAGCAAAGCTACAGAAGCTCATTTATGTATGCAGGTGAACTTGGATTGTATAATTATGAAGCTTCAGCTAAAAGCGGTACTTCTGCTGATAGTGAATTTATTGCTTATGGTGCTAACAGTACTTGGGCTGAAAACACAATTGGTATGGATAGTATTACTTATACAGGACGTATCAATGATTTATTTGTATTAAGGCCAACTCTTGTTAAACCAGATGATCCTGATACTTGGTATGATCTTTGGAATCATGCACAATATGCTGGAACAAGTGGTGGACAACAAATGTTTTTTACCGGTATCCCAATGGCACATCCAAGATTTGCTATAAATACTTTTACAACTAGTCCTAGCGGGACAGCATCTGGAGCAGGAGGAGGCGGAGGAGGCGCACCAAGTCCTTCAACTAGTTGGAGTGAAACAAGTTATCACCCAAGTACTCCTATTTTAAATCCAATTACCTATGAATCTTTTAGGACAAAAATATTCACTATTGCATTAACAGCGGGTAGTGGTAATACAACTATCACTTGGAACCAGCCGGGCGGTATAGGTGGAAGTTTAACAGGTACGGTTAAATTAAAGGCTAGTACAACAGGTTATCCAACAACTTCTGAAGTAACTGCAACCTCTGGTACAAGCCAGACTATTACCCATTCTTCCTCATTTACGGGTACTTATTATGTAAGACTAAACTATGAACCTGCAGTAAGTACAACTAGTGCAGAGACTATTACTATTCAGTTTTCAAATAACTCGCCTGCTGTAACTAAATCCGATACCGTGAGTGTAAAAACTCAAGAGAAATAGATTTTATACACGACCTCCCTTCCCTAACCGTGTATCACCAAGAAACCCCAACCGAAAGGCTGGGGTTTCTCTTTTTTACAAACAAATAGGAGGTATGTTTGAATTATTCTGCGGCTTCTTCGTCTTTGAAAAGTACTTCTTTCATAGCAGCTTCGATAGTTTCATATAAAGCTTCTAAGATCTTTTCTTCAGTTCCTTCGCCAATGATTGGAATGTCAACATTTTCATTAAGTTTAGTAATAATCTTATCTTTTGTTTCTTCGTTAAACATGTGATCTGCAATCATTTTTAATAGTACTTTGTTCATGGGTATCTCCTGGTTTTTATAGATTAAAGTGACACCCTAATTTAATCACAAAGATGAGAAGTTCGAGGATCTTCTAATAAAACTTGTTTTAAAGCATGTCTATAAATTGCATGTCTTCCATCTGCTCGCAATCTACCCCAGACATTACTCATCATTCCTTGGTATATTACAGCTGATGAATCCTCTACTAATACTTTAACTCTACAACTTAATTTAGTTCCAGCTTCTGATCTTAGTACTTCTGAAACATCTAAACAAAGCTTGTTAAAGTCCTGCTGAGTTCCTGTTTCTTTTTTTACATCTATTTGCTCATCAGCTTTATCTAAAGTTCCATCCATCTGGACGGGAGTAATTTTAGTAGCTGTTACGGTCTTTTTATTTTTTGTTGCCATGTTAGCTCCTTATTGTATGACGGTTGATACGCCGTCTTGTTTTCTAATGGTTATTGTATTTGCGAAACGGGTTTTTAAATCTGTATTATGCGTAATCAATAATTTCATACCCGTAATACTTTGTAATAGATTGAAAAATTCCCCAATACCTGTTTCATCTAATGAGTCGATAACTTCGTCCATCATTAGGAAATTGAAATTAGAATATCCTTTAGTTAAAGTCAATTCTCTTAATGCAAACCCTACACAAACTCCAATTCTTTTGGTTTCTCCTGATGAATAAGTTTCAAGATCACGTTTTTCATTGTTTTCATCAATAATTGATAAATCAAAAGCTTCTTTAAATTGACCTTTACCTGATTTCTTTTCGGTTAAGGTATCAAAGCGTGTTCTCATGCCAACTTCCATTTTATTTAAATATCCATTGGTTTGTTGTTCAAAAGTAGGTAAGAAAGCTTCAATCATCCATCTACGGATAGCAGGGAAGCCATCAATCCAGTAAGTATAATTAGCAATATTTTCTAAGGCCCCGTTCTCTTCTTCAATCATTTTATCTAGTTGGGATTGGTCTTGAGCTCTACTGTCTAGTTGAGCTTTTAATCTAGCCACTTCATCTGTAATATTAGATAACTGTTTATTAGCAGTTTCTATACCGCGTTCAAGGTCAAATGTACTTAAGTCTTCATCAATATTAAAAGTACGTATTTTAAGTTCTAAACCAAGTTTCTTTTTTGATAATTCTTTTACTTCTACTGAAGTAGCTTTTTTCTTTGCTTCAATATTAGATTCTAACTCTTTTACCTGGTTTGGTATATCTTGAACACCTTCCAATAATTGGTAATTATATTTTATATCGTTTTGTGTTTGTAAAATAATATCTTGGTGTTTTTTTAACTCATTGTACTCATGTTGTTTCTTTTCTAATAAAATATTAATATTATCTAATTCAACCGTTAATTTACTTTGTTGAGTTTTAATACCTTTACTATCGTATGATTTTATTTTTCCTTCTTCAACCATTAACTCCGTATTACAGTCAGGGCAATATTGAGGTTCTTGTAGTTGAGAATCCAAAGATTGTAACTGTAATAATAAATTATTCTTCTTTATCTTACCTTTTTCTAGCCATTCTATAAATTTGTCTAAATCTTTGTCTTTAAGAGCGTCAGCTTTTGCCATTGATTGTTCTTGTAGCTTTTCTATCTTTTCTTTGATAGCGCTTGAATTAGACAGCTTATTTTGTAGACCTTCAATTTGTTTTGTGTATATTTCTACAATAGTATTTAATTCGTTATTATAATGCTCAATGTGGCCATCAACGTCAGCTATTTGAGTTTTAATGTCTTCATAATTAGTAGCAGCCTCGTGTTGAATTTTTAATTGCTTAATATCCGCTCGCAATTGTTTTTTGCTTACTTCATATTCTTGAATATCAGATTCTATTTGTTCTTTATTAAAACCTTCATTTAGTTTGTTTCTTAGAAACTCAATTTTACCTTGAACAACTTTTAAGTCACTCTTTAAACGATTGGCATAAATTTTAGATTTTGAAGTAGCCTTTTCTAATACTTCTAAATTCAAAAATCGAGATATTAAATCCATTCTATCTTTTGAAGTTGATTTTTTACCTGCAAAAGCTTTTACGGCATCAACACTAAAGTATGTAGTATTTAAAAAATCAGAGAAATACTCTGTGTTATTTTCCAGTATACCAAAGTAGTTTAATAAAGTATGCTGAGTTTGTTTCATAGTCCGTTGAGTTTGACTTTCTCCTTCAATAAACCATTGAAGCTTGTGCTTTCCTTTTAACTGCCTTTCTCTGACTATTTGTATTTCTCTATTTTCTTCATCAAAGAGTCGTAAACAAACCCTAACCCTAGTAGTGCCCCTACGAATAACGTCGTCACTATCAACACTGCTAGGAGTGCGGCCGAAGATAGCCCAACTAATAGCGTTAAGAAAAGTACTTTTGCCCGCCCCATTACTATCTGCACCTGCTGCATCATTGTTTTCTCCTATAATTAATATCTTATCATTTGGATCATAACGGTCAAAATCAATAGTAACGTCTTCACCGAATACACCAAAGTTTGTTATATTTAAATCTTTTATTCTCATAACACTTCTTTCAAAATATCTACCCCTAAGTCAACCATATCAGGTCGTTTTTGTTTTTTACAATAAACATCAATACCGTCTTGCCATGAAGTTGTAGAATCAATCTCTGGTACTCTAATACGTGACTCATTTAAACTTCTATGTTCAAAAAATAACTTATGAGCTTCAAGCGACTTTAGTATTCTGCTCCTGACTTCGCCCATATTAAATCGTAAATACCAGTCTTCTTCGCCCACAAATATTAATTTAACTACATAATCCTTTAATGATTCCCATTTATATAATTGAGCAAAGTCGGGGTCATCAGATTCATTAATAGTGTGCTGAAAGAATGGTCTATCGTTTACATCAATAAATTTATGTTCAATCTTTTCATTAGTAGCTTCTAGCCATAAGAAACCTTTCTTGTCATTGCGTTCACCAAAATCAACTTTATGTAAACTACCAATATACATCCATTTTTTAGTGGATTGAGGCTTATGATAGTGCCCTAAGTAAGTATAGCGGTGGTGATTAAATAATTTTGGATTTACCCCTAGACTTAATACAAATTCAGTACCTGATACAAGAGCTCCATCAACACCCCAATGTCCAAAAACAATTTTGTTTTTGGTTTTAGTTAACCATTCCGCAACAACCTCATCAGTTGTCCAGGGGATCATAACCGTGTCAACACCTTCTAATTGCATTTCACAAGGCTCACTTAAGACGGTTATGGCGTTGCTGTCCAGCATATTAAAGATTGAAGACTCGGTCATCAAGCTATATACTTTAGCGTCTGTATCGTGGTTACCTATTAATACAATTATTGGGATCTTGTGTTGGACAAGGGGTGCTAATACTTCAACAAAAGCATTTCTTAAGCTTTCAGCTGGATTAATCTTGTCGAATACGTCGCCCAGACATATCCAATGAGTCGCGTTGTGTTCTATTGCATAGTTTACACTCTTGGTCAAGTGATCCAGACAATCCTGTAGTCTTGAGCTCCTCCCGTTTGGTAGGATCTTCCCATACTTGTCCGTTGTTCTCAAATGTATATCCGTAGTTATTACTGCTCGTAAGCTCATCTATTTCCTCTGTTTGTATTTCTATTGTATTACCATTAGTTACAGATTCAAACATTATTGTTTGCCCTGTATCCCATATTAAATAAACATCACCATCAGTACTGGTAGCAATGTTACTTTGAGCGGTTAGTATACTTAGCATCATCCCCGCTATGTTCACAATCCTATTCATTATGATCCTCCCATTTAATCATAAAATCCCATATAAGTTTGTAGCCTCAGTATAAACAAGATATCCTTTACTCTCTAAAAACTCTTTAGTATATATATCATTTATATGAGAGTGTTCTACTTTTATCATAAGGGGTTTAATATTCCATGAATAACTTTCAAGTATATTTAACTCATGGCCTTCTGTATCAACTTTCAAATAAGTAATATATTTATATTTATACTTGGCAATAAGACTATCAAGAGTCATGCATTCTACGTCTATGACTTTTTCAAGAAGTGGTTTATTCTTGTCTAAATCAAACATTCTTTCACCTTTGTGGTTATCAGCAAGTACCGATGATATACCTCGAATCCAACCATTTTTAGTCCCAGGTTCACCCATATCTTTAACACATCCAAAACTTATTTTTCCATCGTAATCGCTTATAGCAATATTTTCCAGAAATAAGTTTTCTCTATTTTTTACGTCTTTAGCCTGATCACTTAGATTATTAAAATATTGAGGTGCGGGCTCACACATAATGCCTTCCCAACCCCCCTTGTCTATAAGTGATAGATTAGTATCAAAATCACAAGACCCAATCTCTATAAATGTTTTATTCATTTTCCCTCTTTTCTATAAAATGCCTTGGGTTATCAAAATTTGACAAAAGTAGCTTTTGTAGAACTGGTCTATCAAACCATGAATAGATAGTATTACCCTCATGCCCTAATAACAAGTTCATATTTAAACAGGGGTCAAACCCACATTGCTTAGCTCTCCAACCAAATGCATAATCCTCAGAGCGATAAAATTTAACTTCTTTATCTTGATAAGTTTCTTTAGTAACCAACGGGGTATAATAAGCCATAGTTTCTTTATCGGGTACTACTGCTGGTAATGTATATGCTAGCTCTGGAAACTTTTTATCCATTGCTTCATAAACAGAACGGTGAGTCAATAGAAAACCCGTAGCAAGCCTGTCAGTTTCAATATAATTATCCGGGCGTAGTTTATATTCTATTTCCCATTTTTCTTCGTTGAGAGGGTCAAATAAAGAACCAGCCTCATTAAAATTTTTGTTACCACCTCGCCAAAAGTAATAACCGCCAACAACTTTTTTACCATCTTCAATACCACTTCTAAGTATTTCATCAATAGCGTTCATATTCAAAGCAAGCCTAAATACACCTTCATTTAAAAATAAATTAAAAGTATCAGTATCCATCCAGTTTGCATAGTATTGAGCCAAGTCTTGGCCAATGCCATAAGGAAAGATTATATCACTATCAATTTGTAATTGCCATTCACAATCACTAGCTAAAAATGATGAAGCTAACTTATCCCTAGCCCTACAAACCAAACTATCATTTGATAAGAAATTAAATTCAACTTTGAGTTTGTCTTTTAATATTGAATTTTGTAAAGCATATTTTAAAGCACTATCTTGATTTAGATTTAACTTTCCATCATAACTAGGCAAAGAGATATGAAGTTTTACATCTTCTTTTACTTTACCTTCCCACCAAGGGTAATCCCCTACGGGTTTATCAGCTCTCAGCTGTTTCAATTCTTCTTTTGCCATCTTTCTTTATACCTAATATGTTTAAAAGATTAATAATATGGCCTCTTATCAAACCAGCAATAGTGTCAAGGTTATCCTCAGCAATATCACCGTTTTGATAAGCAGCCAATTCAACACAACCATCAATTATTTTTTGGATGGACTCTTTTTGTTGAGCATCCAAATCATATTGATTAAACATTATATTAATAATATCTTTCTTTAGTTGTGGTTCCATTATTCTCCAGTAGCTTTATCAATTTCTTCAAATATGTCAGCTTCTTCACCATAAGTCATTTCTTCCTCTAATGGTTCAATTCTACCATCTCTCCATAATTTTAGATCATATTCACAAAGAGGTGGAGCAAGCTTATTCTTTGGAGCTTTAACTCTAACCTGTTTAAATAATGGTTGTCCATTTTCATCTTTCTGTCTTGATTTTTTCATGTAACTCATACCAAGTCTAATTGATGAAGCAAAGTTAATTGCATCACCACCCGGTGTGTATGTTCTTTCACCAAACATAACCCCGATTTTATCCTTAGCATGATTGATGAAAATAACGGTGGCTTTTTTGTTATAGACTTTATGAACTTCATTTCCGTCCTTGTCTTTAACAAAGCCCTTCCCTTTGATTGGTGATTTGACTTTAAAGCCACCCATTAAATCATTAAAAAAGATAGTAAACATTTTTGCTCTTTCAAGCCTTTGGTTCATCTTCAATGAAACTGCTTCGGTTTGTTCACTCATCCCACCTGGTTGTAATGCGGGCATAGAGTCAACAATAATAATATCACAAGTATCAGAAGCTAATAATAGTTTTAATTTATATAAAGCATCTTCACCCAAATTAAATTCGGGTAAAATAAGTTTATCATTATCAATACCACAAGCGGCCCCATAAGTTGGTAAGTAAGCACCCTCTCCATCAAAGAGAGCAGCTACCCCGCCTTGCTTTTGAACTTGTCCAGCAAACCAATAAGCTAAAGTAGATTTACCTACTGAAGGCTTGGCGTACATTTCAATTATTCTTCCTCTTGGTAATCCACCACATCCTAATACAGAATCGTTCAATCCTTTAATATCAGTTGGAATTACATCAAGATTTCTTGTCTCTGAAGCTACAATACCACTGCCGCCCAAGACATCAAGGGCAGCAGTTATATTATCTATAGGCTCAGATGATTTTGCCTTTTTTACCATTCAGGAAAATCCTCATCATCATCAGCTTTCTTTTCAGGTTGTTCGGGAGTTGCTGGAGTTTCCTCAACAACTTCAACTGGAGCTTCTTCAACAATTTCTGCAGCAACTGCTTCAGATTTTGTTGTTGGAATCTCAACCGGGTCAGTTGCTGGTTTACCAGAACTTAATTGTGGTTGAGTTGGCTCTCCTGATAGAAAGTCAATACCCATTTTTTCAAGCTGTTCTTGGAACTGCTCAACTGATGGAAATCTATAAGATCCATCGGGGTTTGTAGCACCTAAGTAGATCGGGAAATCAGTAAGAAGTTGTTTAACTTCTTCAGCGGTGTGTGGTGCACCTTCTTTTTCAAGATCTAATTCAGCTGCTTGAATTACGGCATATTCCTCAGGTGTAAAAAACTTTTCTAAGTCAAGTTTTTCTCCAAGTTCTGCTGTAGAAGCCCCTAAGTAACTCACTGGTACTTTACCAGAGAATGTATTTTCGGGATCTACTTGAGCATCATAACTGGTACCAAAACGAATACCTTTTGATTTATCAACACTCTTTGTAATAATAGCATCCCACATAAAGATAAGTCCATTTCTTAATTTTGAACTATCTTTAATAGATACTGCAGCCTCAAGCTCAATAAGCTTTTTGTAAACAGTATAAGGGTATTCTGCTATTTTTACAGATGGATAGTCATCATCGTTTTTATCCATTACAAGATAAAGCCATTTACTAGATGGATTTAATGATGAGCTTGCATTTTGTTCTCCTCTACCTGTTCTTATTCTCTTTTCTAAAGAGCATAAGGTATCAAGTGGGGTACCAGCGCTGCCTCTACGAATAACTTTCATTCGTTGAACCATCTCTCCGGTTGTTTCATCTTCTACTAGTGTTGGGTAGTATTGAAGACTGATCTTTACTGGGCCAAATAGTACTCTATGTACATTGTCCCCTTCTTCAAGACGAGTGCGGATTAATCCACCTCCATCTTTTGTTTGCTTTAGGTGTTTAGGTTGTCCTAGTTCCATATCGCGGTTTCTCCTTTACGTATTTGTACGCGGTTTTTATTAGTCATCTTTCTTTGTCATTTCAAGAACGGCTTTTCTTCCGTCCTTGCAAAGCTTAGCAATCTCAGATAGTTGTTTTCTAACTGTACGGCCAGCTCTTTTAACGCCTTTGTTTAGCTTTTCCTGATCTAATTCAATAGCTTCAACTCGACGTTTAATATTAAGTAGTATATCATCAAAACTCATGATTTATCTCCTCGTTTTTTAGTTAACTTAAATACGGGGTAAGATTCCTTACCAAGTACCATGTCTTTTGCGTATTCTTTAATATCTCCAAATTCATTACGCTTTTCTGTATTATATACCATATTATATAGGTGCATATTCCAGATTCTTTTAACCTCGCGATACTTTTCTTGATAGAATTCTTCAAGATCTGCACCGTCTGGGACCTCATATTCCATTGAGATATTTGGTTTCAAGATTTCATAGGGTTTGCCCCTAATATTTTCAGCAATTGTAATTACTATTTTTCTTTTCTTACTCATGATTATAACGTTTGACTTGAGTACCTGAAGCAATCCATTCTATCCTACTAATAGGCTTGTCTGGATGGTTTAACCATTTAACTGAAGTGTTGAGTCCAACACTAACAATTTTACCAATTACTCCGCCGTGGACATCTAAAAAGAAATGTTCACCATTTTCAAGAGAATCAAGTCTAACTTTACCTCCTATAGTTTTTGACAATAATACTTTACGATTCATATATTTTATAAGATTAGACGCTCCCATAGTCTTTTACTCCGAAGCTCATTCTTCGGTTCTCAAGACGTCTTTTTCCAAGTGATTGTAAATGTCTACCTCGTTCATTAAGTATGTCTCTTAAACCGTTGCATAGTGTTTTTTGTTTTGTCATATTGTCAAGTGTATTTGAATAATTTTCATATTCTTCTTTAAATACTGGATTTGTTAAAATTTTACCGCGGACTTCTTCTTTAGTCATGGATCCTAACCAGTTATTTGGTATCTTTTTATCAGCTTTTAATATTTGCCTTTCTTCAATTAGCATTTGTCTAGCCTGTGTTGCTGCTTCAGCATACCAGGTATCAAACTCTCTTTGTTTTCTAGCAATTGCTGTTTCTAATTCAGCTCCTGCCGCTAAAAATGTAAATCTATAATAAGAGCATTGGTCTAATGCTTTATCTAAATCTTCATCAGTTAAATCATCAAGATTTTCAGTTTCAAATGATAATAAACCATCAACAGCTTGTTTAAATACTTTACCATTAATAGAAAATTGAATTTGAAAGAAAGTTGGATCTATAAAAGTATTTTTATCTTGTACTAATTTTCTTTTTTGGTCTTTTTGCCCTATTTTCATTAATCATTACCCCAACGGTTATTAAATATATCAACATCAGCTTCAAGTGGAAAGTCAAAGCCTTCAACGTTTTGTTCCATTATTTCTTTTATTTCATCAATCAAATGCATTTCAGTTTCGTGTATTTCCATTACAATAGCATCATGCACTGTAAATAAGAATCTTGATTTATAAGGTAAGAGAAATTTGTGTACTCTTATCAGTGCAAGCTGTGTAAGGTCAGAAGCAGTACCTTGAATTAAAGCATTCAAGCCTTGTCTTTGTGCTTCAGCTTTCTTTTCATCAAGGGGGCTTTCAACTTGTGGTAATCTACGTATTCTACCAAAGCAACTTTTAATTGTACCTTTCTTGAGTATATGTCTACGAGTGTTTGCAATAAAACGATTGATACCAAAGTAATTAGCAAAAAACTTTTCTCTAAATTGTTTAGCTTCAACAAGCGTAATTACTTCTTTTTCAGCCGCTACCCTTTCATTAATACTTGAATGTGCTTTTTGTGGTGTAGCACCATATAAGTAACCAAAGTTTACAAGCTTAGCTGTTTTACGTTCATCTTTAGTTACATCTTTTGGATCTTTCATAAATATAAAAGAAGCTGTAGCAAGATGAATATCTTGTTTATTTACATATTGTTCAGTCATTAATTTATCTTTTGAATAAAATGCCATAACTCGTAATTCAGCTTGAGAATAATCAATTTCAACAAACTTATAACCTTTTTCAGGTATAAACATACCTTTGATTCGTGGATCTCTTGGTATATTTTGAATATTTGGACCTTTAGAAGATACCCTACCCGTTACGGTACCATGCAAGAGAAAGGATGGATGAATTCTATCGTTTTCATCAACCTTCTCAAGCATTGGCTTTAGGTAAGTGGTATTCATTTTTTTCAAGCCTCTAAATTCAAGTATAAGAGGTACTATTGGAGCTTTATTACCAAGCTTTTTAATTAACATTTTTAAAGCAAGCTCTGAAGTACTTGGCTTCTTTGTTGCTGTTTCTAATAAAATAGGATAACCTAGCTTTTCAAATAATACTTCATTTAATTGCTTTGGTGAATTTACATTTAATTCCTGGCCTGCTAATTCATAAATCTTGGCTTCAACATCAATAAGCTTTGATTCATTCTCTTCATAAATCTTTTTGATATAAGGTACATCAACTTTAGTACCAACTAATTCACTTGCTTGATATACTTTTGATAGTGGCATATAAAAATTATAAAATAGTTTTTTAAGCTTACCTTTTAATTCAGGTACAAGCTTTTTAGCAAGTCTATAAGTTGTTTCACAATCCATAGCACAATAAGGCCCTAATACTTCAACAGGTACATTACCAAAGCTTTCTTCATCAAAGTCTTTAATAGTTAAAGCTTCTCTTAAATATTTATCATAATCTTTCATTTCAGGAAAGTAAAATCCTGCCAATGTTTTTAAACCATGTGGACGGTTTTCATCAAGTATATAATGTAATAGCATTGTATCAACTGCAAAGTTTCGGGTTTTGATACCCCATTGATGGTCAATAAACTTAACATCAAACTTACCATTGTGAGCTATTTTTTTAACAGGGTTAGTCATAATCCTTTTCAAGGAATCTAACACCATATCTTGGTGCTCACCCCAATAAGGTGCTTTACTAACTGATTGATAAAGAGGTACGTAATAAGCTTGACCAACCCTGTTACAAAATCCAATACCCATAATAGTATCTTTATAAAATTTTAAACCGTCTGTTTCAATATCAAAAGCAAAAGCTTTTCTTGAAGACATATCTTGTTCAAGAGCAGCCATTTCAGTGGGGTCTTCAATAATTATATAATCACCCTGTGGCTTTTTAATATCAACTTTACCTTCAATAAAATTCTTTAATAAATTTAAATCTTGTTTGAACTCAATTTTAAAATTTGGTGAGCGCAATATATAAGCGGGGTGAAAGATTGGCAATACCTGGCCGTAAGGTGTTTCAGACATAACCCCACGTACTGATGTAATACCTCCTTTAACTTTCATTCTTGAACAAGCTGTAGCACCTAAAGCTGCAATGTATTTTGGCTTAACATGATTAATGATTGCATCTAAGTTATCAAAGCAATGTCTAATTTCAGTTGAAGTTGGCTTTCTATCAATTACTTTACCATAAGCATTCATGCCTTCGGGTCTACAAGCAACAACATTAGCTATTGCATAATTATCAATTCCAATTTCTTTTAACGTTTTTTGTAAAAGCTTACCTGCTCTACCTTGAAATGCTAAACCAGTTTGTTGTTCATTTGCACCTGGTGCTTCACCAATAAATAAAACATCTGGTTGATTTAGATTACCCCAATAGTTATGGGGATTATAAGTTTGTTCTTGATATAGTGAGCATTCAGCGCAATTATCAAGTGGAAGGTTTATCTCTTTTGTAGTCTTTGTCAAGTTCGGTTCCTTTAAATATGTCTCTTTCTTTGTATAATCTGTATATGTCTAGTCTAATTGTTTGAGCGGTATCAATAAATCTTTTGAGTAATCTTCTAATTCTTACTCCAGCCCTTTTGCTACCCCTTTTATAGAATTTAAGCAAATCCTTTTCATTTCTTTGAAGCTCTTCTTTTAATTGTTCTAACGTCTGGATTGAGTTATCAATTACTTCAATCATTTCCTTTATTTTAAAACGGGACATTTGCAAACTCCTT
>Ga0222718_10000734_pt1 | contig 33750 bp, 30 predicted proteins | sample C33_27DmetaG_FD_165045 | JGI IMG/M metagenome (GOLD analysis project Ga0222718, IMG submission 165045) | Estuarine water microbial communities from San Francisco Bay, California, United States - C33_27D | ecosystem: Environmental > Aquatic > Marine > Unclassified | place: USA: California...
TACTGAAGAACTATTCAGACTTTATGATAAGCTTTACTACAGTATACCTATAGAAGGAGAGCTGAATTCTCATCAATACCTACTTAAAAGAAGCTCAGAGCTTACAGATTTTGAAAAAACAACAGAAGATATTCAACCACTATTGGATGAAATATCACAATTAAGACAACAGCTACTGGAAGCAAATCAACAACTATTCGAACTACAAGATAATGGCTAATATAGATTATAACATATTTGAAATCGAGCCAGAAGGGTTATCAGGTTTTAGAAGTTTATCCAACGAAGATACTCAGCTACTTACTTCAGCTGAAATTACTAAAACTTTCAAACCTAACGATAATTTTATAGAGTTATCTTTTTTCACTTTAGATAATATAAGGCTACAAACAGTTGGAAGCTATAATAACTATTCTGTACTATCAGGGGATACTAAAGCAAACGAACAAGGTAACTCTGAGATTGGAATAGATGTACAGCAAGACTACCTATCATACGGCTTTCAAGGACAGGAAGTAAAGTTATTATATAACTTTCTAGATTACCCTTATTCAAACACAACTAATCCTCAAGACTTCTATATAGAGAGTATCTCTCCCGACAGAACTGAGTTAAGATTAGTATCTGTCAATTTAGGGGGAAGCGAGGTATTAGACACGACAAATCTATTAATTAATTCTTTTAATAGTGAAGCATACTCTCCGGATCTTAATTTATATTTCGGTAATAATATATTCTATTCTATAGTTAATATAGATGTAGAAGAATTTAGAGAAACAAACGCAGTCTTAGTTAAACTATATAATCCACTACCATCTACTGTACGTACTAAGGTAAGGTTAAATTTGGTAGAAAAAGTAAGTGATTCTGTTGCGTTTGAAATTAATACAGTAATTACTCCCGAGAAACCGGTTATACCTACTCTTAGAGGAGCTAACTTTAATGTAGAGGTAGAAGAACAATCTACTGAACCATCTCAATACTATAACTATACTGAATTATTTAGTTTTCCTACTAACAATAGTTATAGAGAACTTAACTCTCTATTTAACGAAAAAGGAGCTGAACTAAGTGTAGACTATTCTGAATTTAGTAATTACATAAATTTCTCATCTGCTGAGGAAAGACTTCGTAATTTTAAATATAAACTTGATCTTATTAACTCTTATCAAAGCAGCTTAGATAATATTAACGTAACAGGTATTACCTATACTAATGTAGGAATATCAGGTAGTAGGGTATATTACGAAAATCTACTTAATGGGGTTGTAAACAATTTAGATCATTACGAAAGACACCTTTATTTTGAAAGTGGCTCTACGTCGTGGCCTAAATCCAACAATACTAAACCATATATAAACCAACAATCCTCAGATACTGAAGCAACTAACTGGTATATATCCGAACTAGAAGACGCTATTTTGTATGACGCGCAAAACCCAGATATACTAACAAATACAGTTCCAGCTTATTTAAAAGAGGATCCTGATAATCGCCCATACGAACTCTTTATTCATATGATTGCTCAGCATTTTGACAATCTATGGTTATATACAGATTCTGTTTCTAAAAAATATAATGCGGATAACAGGTTAAATAGAGGAGTATCTAAAGATTTAGTAGAAGATCTTCTTAAAAACTTTGGTATAAAATTATATACTAGTAATAAATCAGTAGAAGATTTATTTAGGTATTTTACTGTTAATTCATACGATACCGGAGAGGAATACCTTGCTACCGGAATTACTACATCAGGTCAACAACCCACATCTCAGAATAATTACCAAAAAGAAATATATAAAAGAATATATCACAACCTACCGTTGCTTTTAAAAAGTAAAGGAACAGAAAGAGGGTTGAGAGCATTAATTAACTGCTTCGGTATTCCTTCAGATGTATTGAAAATAAAAATATACGGAGGACAATCTGCAAACGATTTACCATTCTTTGGAGGTGAACAAGCTTGGACAGGTTCTGTAGATAAAATAAGATTAAATAATACAGGTAGCATTGTTGAAGGAGATGCATTATCCTTTTATACCAGTATAGTAAATAAAGATAATAAATATACTCAAGATTTACATAGAATCGAAGTAGGATTCTCTCCAAGTGATAATATAAATAACTACATACTCTCCCAATCTGCAGTACTTTTTCCTAACGATCCTTTCAATATAGATAACTACATAGGAGACCCTAGAGAAGTTCAAACTAATGTTTATGCTTCTTTAAGGACTTATGCAGATCAAATATTCGAAAACGTAGGCTTTTACAACTTAAAAGATTTTGTCAGATTAATAAAGTTCTTTGATAATGTAATTTTTAGAATGGTAAGAGATTTTGTACCTGCAAGATCGGTAACTGATGCTGGTATAATAATTAAACCACATTTACTAGAAAGAAGTAAATACGGTTCTCCTGTCATGACTTGGACTAGACCAGAGTACAGCGGTTCAATAGATACTGCTTTTATAACTGGATCTGATGGAGGAGCATATAAAAATACAGGGGTTGGGAGTATTGGAACACTCTTTAAAAAAGAATCTTCCACTAGAAGAAATTACTACGTACCTACACCATTAGGGCAAAGAGGTAAGAAAGATAAGCTACATGAGGAACCTAAATTTAATGGAGAATTATACAACTCTTATATTAGAGTAACTAATGGAGAATTGAATACAAGTAATCCTTTCAAAAATTTAGAATACCCTAATGTTAATTATGTAGTACAGTTCTATACTGAACCACCAATTAACTTATGTTTGCTACAACTAACACCCCTTCCGTTACTTCTAATAGACCCTAACTCAACAGGAGGTAACTTCTCAAACTACCATTTAGGTTCAGCATTCCCAGGTGCTGGTGGATTTTACGATTATACAGTAACTACTAACGGGAATACCACAACACTAACAGGACAAGTAACAAATTACGATTTCCTACAAGGAGGTAACTGGATTCAGTACCAAACATTCGACTTGACAGCATTCCACGTAGATAATACTACCGAATTTAATGGTGACTGCGAGAATACTAGAGAAGCAATGATAGTTGCATGTGATTTGAGCTCAATACCAGGTAATATACCGGGGGCAGTAGAACCTCTGCAAACATACAACTTAACAACATGGTGGAATTCTAATACATCTCTCAATACAGAAATAACATACATAATCAACGGAGTATCCTATACTCCCTCTGAAGTGGTAGCTTTTGAATTTTCCGAAAATCAATTTACAGATGGAGAAACTATAACTATAACAGTACAGGAAAACAACAACCCTACAGGATGTAAAATAGATTTACAAACTAATTTTAGTAACTGTACAATTACGATAATAGATACACCTCAATGGGTTAATTATGATCAACAATATACGTTTCCGTACAACTTTGGAGGAGTATTAGAAAATATTACAACATTCTCGTTTAGACTTGAATACTGCGGAGATGCAGCTAATTTCGGATTCTGTGTTGATGCCGATTATAATGGCGTATGGGTAGATATAGATCCTAACAATTTAGTTGAATCAGGATTATTAGCTGATGTATTAGCTCAATATCCTGCAGCTGACGCAATGAATTATAATGAAACTATAACACCTCCTACATACAACACTTTCACTGCAATTCAAAATTATTTGGATAATCCATGGGTAAATACAGGATTTATCAGAATGAGATTTAGAGCTCAAAATAGTGCAGGATGTGTTCTACCACACACACAGTGGGTTTACTTATCAATACCAGCCCAAGCTCCTGTTTATAATACACTTACAATAGCATATTCTCCTATTGTTGAAACTGCATGCTGTGAAGGACCTGCATACCAAACTGTTTACTCTACAGCAACATCAATTTTTGAATTTTTATATCAAAATATACAACTAATACCAAACCCACCTCCTATTTACTCTTCCACTAATCCTCTTGTATATGCACCTTCAGGATGGTATACTGATGGAGAAATAGCTAGATTGTGGAATAATATAGGATTCTGGTCTGGAGCTGTATCCATCCCTGTAAGTGAACAATCAACTAGTTATATTGTATGTGACAACAATATACATGTAAATTTTAACCAATGCCCTTAAAGTAACGTTAAAATCTATTTATAAGAAATAAAGTAAATGACAGAATCAAATTTTATAGCGTTACATTTTCCTAACGGACAAGAGAATTTACCCGGGACTATTCACCTTAACGTTAATCAAGTAGGAACTAGTATCCAAGGATTAATTAGCAGTATGATTATTACTGTAAATGCTTTTTCTATAAATGGACAGACAAATAACACCTATATTGAAGGTGTACTAGAGCAAATCGAATCGGTAAGGTTTAATTTTAACGGAACAGATTACGAACTCATAATCAATAATAGAACATACTACCCAGCCTCAAATCCATTTTTCTACTATACAGTAGAACCGGCATATGTACCAGATTATTTTGATGCAAATTTACTTATTCCATCAAATCAACAAATCACTTTTACTCCATACTTAATTGACGTACAGTTTGGATTCAGTGAATTTAACCCATTAATCAGTAATGCAGCAACTAGTAGAAAATCGGATAGAATAATGAAATCTGATAGACTTGAAAGAACTGTAGTACCCTCTAATATTGATGCACTACTAACCTTAACAGCAGAAAAAGCAGAGATACAAGACTCACTATATAGCGATACAGGTTGGTCAAATGCAAGATACTTAGGTAGTGAAACCAACGCACAAGAAAGTGCAGGAATTTCTCCTACTTTAGCTGGACGTACATTTATAGGAGAAGTTTTTGCTTCTGGTAGTGATACAGATTATATCTGTTCTTTAGAAAATAAAGTAGAGCAGGAGTTATTTCACACTGCTGATACTACCCTACCTACCTTTTCGGTAAGTGAATTTAAAGTAACATTAGGAGCTGTCTTTGGAGCTCTGCAAACTGAATTTACTTATTCTGCTTTGGATAATATAGGTTCTGGATCACTTGCTATTGGAGATGTACTAAAAGCACCTGATTTACTTCCTATACCGGGTTTATCAATCGTTCCTGAGTATATGAAGATACGTGAATTAGATATTAATCAAAATAAAATAACCGTAACTAGAGACATTTATAACAGATATGTTTTAAATCCACCAGCATATGCTCAAGGTACAATATTTAATAAAATTAACAGATTTGATATATTTAGATTCGGTACAGGACAAAACAGAATCCAGCTTGTTAACAATTCAAGAATTTACGTAAACGGAAATAATACTGTGATAGATACAGATGATTACGGTCAAATCGTATCATCAAGTCAATGCCCATATATAGGGTACATAGTTACAGACTAAACTTAAATAATTAAAACAATAAATTAAGATATTTATATAATATAGAAAAATACTAAAATGGGATATTTAGATAATTCAATTGTAACAGTTGATGCAATATTGACTAAAAAAGGTAGAGAGCTTTTAGCTAGAGGTGATGGTTCTTTTAAAATTACGCAATTCGCCCTTTCGGATGATGAAATAGATTATACTCTGTATAATCCTACTCACCCTCTTGGATCTGCTTATTATGGACAGGCTATAGAAAATATGCCTCTATTAGAAGCCTTTCCCGATGAAACTCAAATTATGAAGTATAAGCTAACTACTCTTCCTAGAGGAACAGCAAAGCTTCCAATTTTGGATATAGGATATACTGCTATTAGATTGAAACAAGGAGCTTCATTAGCTATAACTCCTCAAACTCTTAATTATTTAGGTTCATCCCAAACCTTCGAAGCTGGAGGATATGTAGCTACTATAGCAGATGCTAGAGTAATGCAAACATACAACGGCGTAGGCGTTAACACACCAGAAGCTGAAAGATTAAATTCTACTACTACATTAGGTACTAATGTATCTAAAACAGTTATTGGAACCTCTATTAATTTAACTGCAACAACTATTAACACATTATTTGCAGGTCAATCATCACTACAGACTACTATAACAGTAATAGGTAGAGATTCTGGAGCTAGAGTAACTGTGCCTTTAACCATAGTAAAAGTAAATAACTAATAAGATATGTCATTTAAAAGATTAGACCCAGAAGATATTTCCATAAGTGCAGAATCAGTAGTAGCTCCTTTGTGGTCAACAGACACTAAGTATCTTACTACTTTCTATACATCATCCGGACAGGTATCTTCCAACACAGGAAATTATTTTTATGAAATTTATGAAAATGATCCTGCTCTATCAACTCCTTCTAACGTTCAATTTGCTATTGCTTTTGGAGATAAGATTGGAAGAGGAACGGTTCCATACAACGCCGGAGTAATTACTAAAACACCTTCTTCTACTATCTATGGACAGTACAGGAATTTAGTTTTTGGAGATGAAGATACAGGATTTGTATTTTCGACATATGAATCTGATTACATTTATGTACTTAATATAGATCGAGCAAGATATAAAGAAAAATTACTTCCCGGTTCTTTTAACCTTAAACTACAAAACAGTAATGGGGATGTACTTCATTTAACAGACAATAGTAACGATATAACAACAGTTTCTTATGTAGATGCAGGAAGAATATATGATATAGTTAGCGGTTCTGATGGAAGCGCTTACAATGGATTAGGACACTCCTCAGTTTACGGAAGTTATGGAAAATTCTTACCAGACGTAGGAGTTGTAATACTTAACGGTGTTGCATTACAACTACCAGCAAACGGAGGTGGAATTAATTTAGGAACTACTTTTGGCATTCAAGGTACTGATTTGAATTTAAATAAATTATATAATGTTATTAAGTTAGGAGCTAGCGGCTCTCTTCAATCAGAAGAAACAGTATCGTCTAATTTTGTATTTGTACGTGTTCGTAATAGTGAATTTAATTACTCTACTAATCCGTCTAATATTACAAGCTCAGGAGAACTACGACATGATGTAATGATAAACACTCCGCAAGCATATATTACTACTGTTGGACTTTACAACGATAACAACGATTTATTAGGAGTTGCTAAATTATCTAGACCATTACTAAAAGACTTTACAAAAGAAGCCTTAGTTAGAATCAAACTTGATTATTAATGAATGAGTGCTTACAAAAAACTAAATCAACAAGATGCGTATATATCGACTTATACCGCCCGTAAGTCATGGGTAGCTAGTGGAAGTCAATATAGAGAATTAGGAATTCAAAACATTGTTGGTTTATCTGGTTCTGGAGCATACATACCTACAGATGTAGACTTAACCTACGGAGGTAACGTAGCAAATTCAGGTAGCACTTCTTTTAATAAAAGACTGGTATTTGAAAGCAATTACCATCTATACTACAGTCAATTTAACAATTCAGTTTTATATACTAGTTCTTCGTACGAAAATTACTTACAATCTTCTTTTGAAGTTAGCGGTTCTAGATACCTTAATTCTAGAGTTGCTATATTTTCAATACCTAAAGAGATATTTGGTACTCATATAGAACCAAAATCTATTTCTATTTTACCCGATTTTGCTAATAGCGGTAGTGTAGAAAGCGGTAGCTTCGACAACTACGTACTTAATAACTACGCTACAGAAGAGGGAGTAGACACCGTTTTAGCTGAATTTAACCTATACATTGAGAATACAGACTTTCTTTTTGGAGCAACAGGTGCTAATTGTAACTTAGCAGACCCTGACTATATATTAAATGAATCAGACTACATTGAGGAAACAATTCCAAACCCAGGAGAGTATTTAGATTCTACAGGGGTCTTCAGGGACTGTAATGAAATAGTAGATGATGGAGAGGGTAGATTATATTTTAAATATTCTATCCCTAGAGTTTATGTAGGAAATGTAATATACCCACACGGACAAATTATAATAACTGATGAAATAGTGGCTATGTATTACAACCACTACTTTGACGCAGTATTAGGATGGAAATCAAATCTACCTATATATACACACAATTACCACTGTAGGATTAAAACTGGAGAGTTTAACCACACCTTAAATAAGAGTGCACTAGAAACTGCCGATGGACAAATAGCCAATTTAGTTTCTGGCTCTTCATTCCAACCTTATATTACAACAGTAGGACTATACAACGACGCTAATGAATTAATAGCTGTTGGTAAACTAGGACAACCATTACCTAAATCAGCAGAAACTGATATGGTGATAATTACTAAATTTGATATGAATTTCGGGGTAAATAGGTTACTAGGAGGTAGAATAACAACCCCAGCACCTGTATGTACTCATTATTTCACTTTTAGGAATTTTGTACAAGTAACTGGGTTTGGAATAAACAGTAATGGAAGCCAAAATTCTGGTCAACCGAGATTTACTACTGATGACGGTACCTATCAACTATATTTAAAAAGAGATAACGGCGACTATATACAAAAAGATACGGATGGTGTGGAAGGTCAATATCACTTAGTAGAAGAAGTGAGAGGTAATAACTCTCATTACAGATCAAAATGCTATGTAGATGTGATCGCAACCGGAAACACTACAGTAGGATTTGATTATCAAGTTATCTACGGAGTAAGCATAACTAGAGCTAACAGAAGAAGCGAAAGATTCTTTATAAACATATTAGAACAATATTTATATGAAAATAACTTAAGCTGTAACTATACATATGAGACACCTATTGCAAGTACTTTACCGTATAGTTTGAATGAAACATTATCAGTTTAATAAAAATAAAAATAACAGTCCGATTTAAACCGGGTGAATTGCTGGAAACTCCTTAGAGCTCTAACTACCAAAGCGTAACAATGTTAGAGATTGGACAATCAGCAGCCAAGCTACAGGCCATCCTGTAGAAGGTTCAGAGACTACTGGAGGGAAAATGGGTTCCCTTAATAACCAGAATTAGCGCCCGGCAGGAGAAATCCTGATGATATAGTCCGATCTTTATGGAAACATAAAGTTAACATTAATGGTAGTGGCCCGGACACCTGGTAAAGGTTCTCGCAAGTCGCTTTCGGATTAACACCATTACAAAAAAGAAAAAATGAGTATAATTCTTAGAACAAACAAAGGATCAGCACTGACTTATGATGAGATGGACAGAAACCAGTCTCAATTTTTCTATTCTAGTTCTTTGCATGATAGTAATAGTAAACTTAGATTACACTACACAGGTAGTGATAATTTAGATACTGCTACGGAGGACTATGGTCCTACAAGATACCATGAAATACAATTTCCTTCTGTAGATATCAATATACCTGATGCAATAGCAGCAGGAGATAATACACAAATACAATTTAACGACGTAGGTTCATTTGGAGCAGATCCTTTATTTGTATTTGCAAAAGTTAAAAATTTATTAGGAATAGGTACTGCAAATCCCACAGACCGAATAGATATTGCCGGAGCGGTTTCTCAAACTGCAGCAATTTCACTAAGAGGTTATTCTGCTGGTACGGGTAATCAAAAACAAGCTAAAATTAATTTCTACGATGGAAATACTTTTTTAGGTAGATTAGGTAGAACAGACGGTGAGAATCAAAATATATACTTAACTAACAATTATGCGATACCGTTAACTGGAGCTGATTTTGGCAAAGTACATATTAGTATAGGAGTAGCCGGAGATGATGATAATATTGTCGCAGCAACTTTTACTCGTAATAGTAGTACATCTAAGTTTGGGGTAGGAACTACGGTTCCTAATAGAGTAGGGACTTTCGTGGGAAGCACCGGAATAGGAATTTCATCTACAAGTGCAAACACAGATCAATCTTTTCTTACCCCTATACCTGTTGGGAATGCTCCCAGTGGAATATATGGTATAGTTAACGAGAACGGTTACAGAAAACTTGTACCACATAATTCTGATCCTTCAGGTCTGCTTATATCTTCACCAAGCGATGCAAATGGTGGAAATGTAGTTGTAGCAATTAATACTGACACTGTAAGTAAAAACGAAGGATTTAATATCATAAATGCCTTTTCCGGAAACTATACTAACTCAGAAGTAATTGCTTCTTTCCAGGCAAGCGGTAGAGTTGGTATAAATACTAATTTTCCTTCTGATATAGGATTAACAGTAGATGGGATAATATCAGGCTCAGGTAATGGAAAAATAGACGGAACTCTTACTGTAGGGACAATAGCTGCAGTAACCGCAACAGGAACAAATAGAACTTTAGTTGCAGACTCCAATGGACTAGTTAATTCCCTACCAGCAGCACCAGTGCCGTTTGGCGGCATAATAATGTGGTCAGGAAATACTAACGCAGTACCTGAAGGATGGGTATTATGTAATTTAAATAGTAGTGTTACAACAGGGTTAGGTACAAGATTTGTACCTGATTTGACAAATAAGTTTGTAATTGGATGGAATGGAGATGAAAATGCTTCTGGACCTAAAACAGATGTAACAGGTGCAGACACGGTTTCTGGAGGCTCCGCAACTTATACTCCAACAGGAAACCTTTCCATGGATAAGCTTACTACAGCTATGGTTCCTCGTCATACTCACATGCACTTAGATGACGATCATACATACGTAGCTAATGTAAGTGGATACGGCCCTGGCACTCCTTCGACACTAGAGCTAGACAGGTACGGAGGAGGAACAGGCACATATAATTCAGCTGCTGACATAAACGGATATGATGCAGATAGTTCCAATAGCGGTAACAGACAAGCATTTCATACCGGAGTAAATACAACTTCAGTAAGAGGAACAACCCCTATGAATAATAGTCCTGCACTTCCAACAGGTACTTTTACAGGGGAATCAGGGAATAACCTACCACCTTATTACGCATTAGCATTTATAATGTATGTAGGAGTATAAGATTAAAAAAAGATATTTATAATAAAGATATAAAATGGCAATACCGGGAATTACATATAGAATAGAAAAAGGCACTTCTCTTACGCATTTAGAGATGGATAATAACTTTAGATCAGTTATCTATTCTAGTTCTATTCACGATAGTGGGGATACCTTACATCTCCATTTTGATACTGCCGCAGATGATTATTACACTATTCCTCTTAACGGCGGATCAGGTGGATTAACAATAACCGGTAACGTTAATAATAGAGTTGTTACTGCTACAGGGACTGCAGGATTAGTACAAGGTGAATCTAATTTTACTTTTGACGGAGATGTTTTAACCATCACCGGTAGAGTAAGTCTGGATGATAATGATAACAACGTACTTATAGGATTAGAAGCTGGAGACAGTATTTCAGGTGCTATACGTAATATAGCTGTAGGATACGCATCTAGTAAAAACTTATCAGGTAATTTTAATGCTTCGTATGGATACGGTGCTTTACAAAATGCCATAGCTTCATCAAAAACAGTTGCTATAGGATACGACTCGTTAAATTCCTTAACATCAGGTAATAACAACGTATCTATTGGAGCTGATGCAGGATTAAATCTAACATCAGGTACCGGCAACGTACATCTAGGTAATGCAGCAGGTCCTGGTTCTTCTACAGCAGAATCGAATAAACTATATATAAATAATGCCGCATCAGATACTCCTTTAATTTTAGGGGATTTTTCTACCGGACAAGTAACCTTTAATTCTCAAGTATCCGCTTCTGTTTTTAGTGGTTCTTTTGTTGGTGATGGATCTAACCTAACAGGGTTAACAGCAGCAGCAGAATGGGACGGTACATTAGACGGTGATGCACAAATAACCGGTTCTCTCACTGTATCTGGATCTTCTGTAATAGTTGACCTAACAAACACATTAGCAGTGTCAGGATCGATCTTCTCTGGGTCGTTCGTTGGAGACGGTAGTGGCTTGACTGGAGTTCAAGCAGACACATTTCCCTACACAGGCTCAGCTAAAATAACTGGCAGTTTAGCAGTTCAAGGACCTAGTAATGTGACAGGTTCTTTTACTGTATCAGGATCTAGTCCAATAATAAGATTGAAAGGAGATACGTATATTGATGACAATATTCATATTCATAATAAAAATAACACATCTATAGGTATCGGACAAAGTAGTTTCTCCACCGTAGGTTCAACTGTTACTAATAGTGTTGCTATTGGTATAAATGCTTCATGCTTAGCTACGGGTAGAGACAGTGTAGTTATAGGTGTATCAGCAGGAATGAGACATGGAAACTATTCTACCTTAATAGGAAGGTCTGCAGGTGCAAATAATACTGGCTGCTATAACACGGCAGTAGGTTATGGTTCTTTTAATGGAGGCGGTGACGGTAGGTATAATACCGCTATTGGAACTCTTAGTTTAATTAATACTACTACCGGTAGACATAATACAGGATTAGGACACTTTGCTGTAAGAGGAGTAATGTCTGGTGGTTGTAATACAGGAGTAGGAGCAAATTCACTATACTCTTTGGATGGTTCTGACACAAGAAATACCGCAATCGGCGCTTTCTCAGGATGGACAGCAAAAGGTTCTTGTAACGTATTGATAGGATACTGTGCTGGTCCTGCTACTTATACTACAACAATAAATAATAAACTATACATAGATAACAGGAATACAGACACACCACTAATTTATGGTGATTTTACTACTAATCAGTTAACTATAAACTCACAAGTATCTGCTTCTATTTTCTCAGGATCCTACTACGGTGACGGTTCTAATTTAACAGGAGTTGAATGGGATGGATCAAGAAATGGAGATGCAGAAATAACAGGTTCACTTACAGTTTCTGGTTCATCAGTAACAGTTGATCTAACAAATACATTAGCTATCTCTGGATCTATATTTTCAGGTTCTTTTGTAGGAGACGGTTCAGGATTGACAGGAATTTCATCAGAATGGGACGGTACATTAAATGGTAATGGCCAAATTACAGGTTCACTTATAGTATCCGGAACAATAGATGCTGTAGGTTCAGTAACGATAGCCTCACAAGGATATCCAGGAACTCCAGGAGTTGAAATGATTCATTTCTATTCTGGTAGTTTAGCAGGAAATCATGATTTATATACTTTTGCAATTAACAGCTCTACAGGATATACAGGAATAAAAGTAGATTATTCGTTAAGCAATACTAATGAATCGGAAAAGAAAATAGGTACATTATTAGGAGCTTGGGATCAATCTGGTAACTCTACTATAAACGACTCTCATACTATTGCAGAAGGAGCGGTTACCGGTACTTCTTTTTCTTTAGATGCTTCTACAACTACAGAAGCTATATTAAAAATAGATGCTTCTGCAGGGACTTATGATGTAAATATGTTAATAACAGCGTTTAAACGACAAGTATAAATAAAATTAGGAAATGGCTAATCAACACATCTTTAATAATACCCTTATAATAACCGGAAGCGTTACTGCTTCTGATGGTTTTTACGGTGATGGTTCTGGTTTAACAGGAATTACAGCAGTAGCTGAATGGGATGGATCAAGAGATGGTAATGCTTCAATTACCGGTTCTTTTGTAGTATCAGGGTCTAGCCCATCAATCCAACTATTAGGAGATACTACTATAGATGAAAATATAGAGATTTCAAACAGAAATCAAACAAATGATATAGCGATAGGTTACCAAGCCCTTCCTAATACAACTTATTCAGGAATCGGAGGTGTAACTAGACGTGCTATAGCTATAGGATATCAGGCAGCAACAAATCTAGTATCTGGCTCTCAAAATATTTTTATAGGCCAATGCGCAGGGTATGCAGGTGTAGAAGTTGTTAATAACTTAGGTATAGGTTTTTGCGCTCTTGCATGTAGTATCGGAAAAGATCTTGGATCTGGAATATGCATAGGTAATAACGTAGCTATCGGGGCTAATACATTAAAAGAAATAAATGCGGGTTACCAAAATACTGCAGTAGGAAATTCTGCTGGTTGTAGCTTAACAACTGGACATGACAATGTTATGATCGGTAATATTGCAGGTACCAGTACAAATACAGGATTTGGTAATACTTTTATAGGAAGTTCGACAGGTTGTAGTAATCAAATAGGATATGGAAATACCTATATAGGAGACGGATCTGGGCGATATGCTACAGGAGAAAGAAATACTGCTTTAGGAGCTTATACCCTATATGCAGGAGCTTCACCAATCAATCCAATAACAGGAGACCGTAACGTTGCTGTAGGTTGGGGTGCAGGTAGTAATGCTGAATGTAATTCTTGTAACAATGTTTATATAGGATATGATGCGGGACCATCAACTGCTGTGGAACAGAACTACCAACTATACATTGGAGTTCAAGAAGGAGAAACCCCGTTAATTAGAGGGGATTTTAATACAGGACAGTTAACAATCAATTCTCAAGTATCTGCATCAGTTTTCAGCGGTTCTTTTGTAGGAGATGGATCTGGATTAACCAATATTCCAGCATCTGAATGGGACGGAACTAGAAATGGGGATGCTCAAATAACTGGTTCCCTTATAGTTTCAGGCTCAACACCAACTATTCAACTACTAGGAGATACTACTATAGATCAAAATATAGAGATTTCAAATAGGAATCAAACAAATGATTTAGCTATAGGATATCAAGCATTACCAGAATCTACAGTCACTACCAGAAATACTATTGCTATAGGATGTCAAGCAGGTTTCTTTCAAGTATCTGGTTCAAATAATATAGCCATAGGTATTAATGCAGCATGTGCAGGAGTTAGAACTGATAGTAATATAGCTATTGGTACTGCAGCTTTACGTAACAATGTTGGCATAGATATCGGAAACCCAACCACTCTATCTGCTAATATCGCCATAGGAAATTCAGCTTTATCAAACCTAACCACAGGTAATAAAAATTTAGCAGTAGGCTATCTTGCATTACGAGCACTTACTACCCAAGGAAGTAACACAGGTGTTGGACACTGTGCCGGAGTATATTCTACTGGACTAGGTAATGTGTTGATTGGACAAGATGCAGGAAAATATGCTAATTCTTTTAACGTTGTTATAGGACATCAAGCAAACTTTTCAGGAACAGGAGCAAGAAATGTACTGGTAGGTTATCAAGCTGGTGTATACAATGCAGGAGACCGTAATGTTGCCTTAGGAACCGAAGCAGGGAAATGTGCAACCGGTACGTCAAAAAGAAACCTATATTTAGGAACTTGTACAGGACCATCAGTCAATACTACCCAATGTGATCAATTATATATCGGCTATGGAAGAGGAGAAACACCTTTACTAAGAGGTAATGTAGCTACAGGTCAATTAACTATACATTCACAAGTATCTGCATCAATTTTTAGCGGATCTTTTGTAGGAGACGGATCAGGATTAACAAATGTTTCTGGATCAGGTTTTCCTTATACAGGTACAGCATTAATTACCGGTTCATTGATAGTTTCTCAAAGTGCAGCTGCTAATACAGCAGTAACTGTCCAAAATGGACATGTAATACTAAGACAGGTATCTGCCTCTATGAATTACGAAAGTGATTTAGATGCTGCGGCAGGAGGAGTACCTTTAGGTGGATTATATAGAAGTGGTAACTCAGTACAAATAAGAATTACATAAGATATGCCTATAATAGGAGATTTACAAGTATCAGGATCTTTACAAGTATCAGGATCCCTAATACTTTCAGGTTCAGCATCAATAACAGGATCTTTCAAAGGAGACGGTTCAGGACTTACTGGAATAACCGGTTCCTGGAATGGAGCTTTTAGTGGCAGTGCAGTAATGACAGGATCTCTAGATTTGACAGGTTCTATATCAGCTTCTTCTTTTTCTGGTGATGGTTCTGGATTAACAAACGTAACTGGAGATTGGAACGGAATATATACAGGTTCAGCCTCTATATCTGGTTCTTTAGAAGTAAACGGAAGAGTCTCTCAAGTTGGATTAGGTTCAAGTACCTATTTTGGGTATAGAGCAGGTGAAAGTGATGATAAATCTAATAACTATAATACAGCTTTCGGAGATAGCGCTTTCAGAGATAATGCAGCAGGAACACAAAATACCGCAGTAGGGTTTCAATCCTTAATGGTTAATAATTCTGGTTCAGGTAACACTGCTCTTGGAGCCTTTACCTTAACCGCTAACCTAGGAGGGTATAATACAGCCGTAGGTAATGCAGCTTTAGATTCCGATAATGAAGGAGATTTTAACGTAGCAGTAGGAAATGCTAGTTTATTTAATAATACTTCAGGTAATAAAAATACAGCATTAGGGTCATTTGCATTAAATTTTAATCAAGAAGGAGCTAACAACACTGCTGTAGGATATGGAGCAGGCTACTATATAACAGGTAGTTCTAACAGTAATGTATTCTTAGGACAGAATGCAGGACCTGTAGCTGGTGCAACTATATCTAATAAGTTATACATCAACAATAATAGCGGTAGCGCTTTAATATATGGAGATTTTGTTACATCTCAAGTAGAATTCAGAGGAGGAGTTACAGCATCTTCTTTTACTGGTTCTTTTACTGGAGATGGATCAGGATTAACTGCTTTACCTGGCTTCGGTGAATGGGATGGTACCTTAGATGGGAATGCTGAAATTACAGGTTCTTTAATTGTTACACAAAACCTAACAGTAGGTGGAATAATTACAGCTCAAGAATTTCATACAGAGATCATCTCTTCAAGTATGATACTAGAGTCAGGCTCAACTAAATTTGGGGACTCACTAGACGATACACATCAATTTACCGGTAGTTTAGATATCTCAGGATCTTTAATTATAGACGGTTTACAAAACCAACCATCAGAACAGACAACTTTAGTTATTAATTCTAACGGAGTTGTAGGATTTAGAGAAGTAGTTGGATCTTCAGGTACTTCAGGTACTAGTGGTTCAAGCGGCAGCTCTGGAACTAGCGGTACAGACGGTACTAGTGGTACTTCCGGAACAACAGGAACTTCTGGCACCTCCGGTACTTCAGGTACAGATGGAACTTCAGGCACATCTGGAATAGATGGTAATCCTGGTACTTCTGGTTCATCAGGTAGTAGCGGTACAAACGGTACTTCAGGTTCATCAGGTACATCAGGAGTGGATGGAGCACCGGGTACTTCAGGATCATCAGGTACTTCTGGTACTTCAGGATCTTCTGGCACCTCCGGTACATCAGGTACAGACGGAACTTCAGGTTCAAGCGGTACAGACGGAACTTCAGGTTCATCAGGTACAGACGGAACTAGTGGAACAGATGGAACTAGCGGCTCATCCGGTACTTCAGGTACATCCGGTTCTTCTGGATCATCTGGAAGCAGTGGCACATCAGGGACTAGTGGATCATCAGGTACATCAGGTATCGATGGCACATCAGGTTCATCTGGTACATCAGGTATCGATGGCACTTCAGGTTCTTCTGGATCTAGCGGTACAGACGGCACTTCTGGATCATCAGGTACTAGCGGGGATAGTGGAACTAGTGGTTCATCAGGTTCAAGCGGTACAGATGGAACAAGCGGTACATCCGGTTCTTCTGGCACATCAGGTATTGACGGAACTTCTGGTTCTAGTGGTTCAAGCGGTACAGACGGTACTTCTGGATCATCAGGTACTAGCGGAACTAGCGGTAGTAGTGGAACAAGTGGTTCTTCTGGTACTTCTGGCACTTTGGCCTTAACTGGAACAACAGACAACGGGCTTATAACTCTTAATGGTTCTGCTCCAAATGCAACTGTAGAATCAGGATTGACTTTTGATGGTTCTTTATTAAATGTAGCAGGTAACCTAACCGTAACTGGGACTGGTTCCTTTGGATATTTTCAATCAATAACAGGTTCAGCAAAAATTATTGGTGATGCTTATATAATACTTAATAATAATACTCCATCAGAAAGATTTGCAGGATTAGTAGTTCAGGACAGTGGGTCTGCTGGTGTAACTGCATCATTAGAATTTGATGGATTATATAACGATTGGTTTTACGAATATTCGGATGACGGCGGAGCAACTACAGATCATGGAGTAGTAATTTTTGGACCTGAGTATAATACTAAAGGATCCCCTTCTTATCCATCTAATAATACTATTCAGAAAGGAAACGGTAGTCATCATTTACTAGATACAAAAATTACTGATGATGGTACTCAAGTAGGAATTAGCACAAAATTAAACGTAACTGGAAGTATAACCGGTTCAGCAATACAATTAACAAACCTTCCAGCTATATCTGATGATACAGTTTTAGTTATAGATGGTAATGGAAATGTAGGTACTAAAGAAGCAGCAGCTTCTTCTGGTACTAGCGGAACTAACGGTTCATCAGGTACTTCTGGTACATCAGGTACAGACGGATCAAGCGGTACTTCTGGTAACTCCGGAACTTCTGGGTCTTCTGGCACATCAGGTAATTCAGGAACTAGTGGATCATCAGGAACTAGTGGTATAGACGGAACAAGTGGTTCATCAGGAACAAGTGGAACTTCAGGTACAGACGGAACTTCAGGTACAGACGGAACAAGTGGAACTTCAGGAACGGATGGAACCTCAGGTACTTCAGGTACAGACGGAACTTCAGGTACAGACGGAACTTCAGGTACAGACGGAACAAGTGGTACTGATGGATCAAGCGGTACTTCAGGTTCATCAGGAACTAGCGGTACTTCAGGTTCATCAGGCACTTCAGGAACAAGCGGTTCTTCAGGAACTAGCGGATCATCAGGAACCTCTGGAACTAGCGGCTCATCCGGTACTTCAGGTACAGACGGTACATCTGGAGTAGATGGTGACCCAGGTACTTCAGGTTCATCAGGAACTAGCGGTACTTCAGGTTCATCAGGCACTTCAGGAACAAGCGGAGTAGATGGTGACCCAGGTACTTCAGGTTCATCAGGTTCTAGCGGAACAAGTGGTTCATCAGGCACTTCTGGATCATCAGGTAACTCTGGTACTTCAGGTTCATCAGGTACGAGTGGAATTATTCCATTAGCTACAGATGGAAATAATAGAGTAATAACCTCAGATGGAGATGGAACAGGAACTGCAGAGGAAAATCTAACATTTAATGGTTCTGAATTATACGTTTATCAGAAATTAAAAGTAGGTGGTAGTCATACCCTTTCTCCTTCTTTCTCATCAATAGCAGGAGGTTCATCTAATGCAGTGTTATCAGGAGCTACTTGCTCTACTATAGCAGGAGGACAAAATAATATTATAAGCGGTTCTGCAACTGACTCATTTATAGGAGGTGGTTGTAATAACACGGTAAAACAAACTCGAACAGTAATTGCAGGAGGAACCAGTAATCTTGTAAATGCTTCTAACGCTACTATAAGCGGAGGTAGTTCTAATACAAATAGTGGAGGAAATGCTGTAGTAGGAGGAGGACAGTTAAACTGTGTAAGCTCAGGAGGACACAGTACAATCGGAGGTGGTTGTAGTAATAATATTGTAGGAGAATCATCTACAATAGCAGGAGGTAAAGATATTCAAATTGTAGGTGCTTACGGGGCTATAGGAGGTGGATATGCTAATTCTATTTCTTCAAATGCTATAAATGCTACTATAGGAGGTGGTTGTGTGAATGTAATTGTCAGCGACTACGGTACTATTGCTGGAGGTTACGGAAACTGTACTTGTGCAACTTATGCTTCTGTTGCAGGAGGGTTTAATAACAAAGCTGAAGCTTCATATGCTATTGTCGGAGGTGGAAGCACTAACTGTGCATCTGGACAGGCAAGTGTAGTAGTAGGAGGATGTGTTAATGTAGCAAGTGGAGCATGTTCATTTATAGGAGGAGGTTACTGTAATATAGCTGATAGTTGTTTTAGCGGCATATTAGGAGGAGCTTTTAATAATACAAATTCTAAAATCCGTTCTTTCATAATAGGGTATTGTATTACAGCATCTGGATCAAATACAACTTATGTAAATAATTTATCATACGATGGATTCACTTTATTTAATGGAGATTCAGGAGGAGAAATAGTATACTACGGTTCTTTTGATGCAACAAACGGAGCAATCGCTGCTGGGGATGTAATTATAGCACGATCTGCTTTAGGTAATACCCAATGGCAAAGAGGTGAGAATAATGCTGATCTTACAGCTACAGGTCAGGCTGGAGTAGCTCTTGGTACAACCCCAGGTGATGGAATACTATTAAAAGGATTTGTTAATAATGTAGCTTACGGAGCATGGGGTGGACAGAAATTATACCTAGCTAGTACAGCAGGAGACTTTACAACATCTTTACCTTCTGGTGCAGGTACATTTGTAAGAATTCTTGGATATGGAGTTAGTAATGATTTAATATACTTCGACCCAGATAAGACTTGGATTGAACTATAAAAAGTACCTTAAAAAAGATAATAATACAATATAATGACTACAACTTGGAAAATATTTGATATGAAGCGAGCTCTATCTACAGGTTTAATTACCGAGATACAGTGCGGATGTGTGGTAGAGCATGAAAAAGGAGTTGAAAGAGAGTTCTTCCAAATAGAGTTAACAGGGAATCCAAAATCCCCTGGTTTTATAATGTATGATGATTTGACAGAAGAAGATGTACTTGGATGGATTAATGCTGAAATAGGTACTGAAAAAATAACAGAAGTAGAAGCAACCCTACAAGCTAGATTATCTACCAGGATATATAATATGAATAACCCTACTGAAGCTAAAGGATTACCTTGGTAGTGTGTAAGATTTAATTTAGATAACTATATGGAAAATATTTGGAAAATAATAAATCTAAAAAGAAATTTAAGTGACGGACTAGTTACAACAGCTTCTTTCTATTGCCAAACAACTTATTTAGAAGAAAATGCTAGAACGGTAGGAGAAATTAATTTAACTCCAAAAAATATTAACGACCCAGATTTTATTAGTTACGATAATCTTACTGAAAATTTAGTTTTAGGATGGGTCACCGGTAGCTTAAACACAGAAGAAATATATACTCAACATTCTTCTTCTATTGCAGAGGCAATTGTTGCAAAAAATCAAATTACTGTAGGAGAAGGGACACCTTGGTAATAAGTTGTTTTTAGAGATATTATTTCTTATATTATAGTCTAAACTTGATTCATGACAGTTATATTTCACATTGAAGGTGGCTTAGGAAAACATATAATGGCCACCGCTCTTCTTAAAGTAATAAAAAAACATCATCCAAACGATACCATTCATATAGTATGTGCTTATCCGGATGTATTTAAACACAATCCAGCAGCCGATCACGTACATCAAAATGGACAGCATGGAGCTTTCTATAAAAATTACATAAAAGGAAAAGAAAGTAATACTAAAATATATTTTGCTGATCCTTATACTCAGTCTGATTTTATATTAGAACAAAATCATCTGTTTAATATATGGGCAAATCAATGGGGGTTAACTTATGCAGGTGAGACACCTCAAATTTACTTAACACAATCAGAAGTAGATTATTTTTCTCCTTTCTATAATACGGATAAACCCATTCTAGCAATACAACCTAATGGCGGTCCACAAAACCAGGGATTTAACTATTCCTGGACCAGAGATATCCCAGAACCTACTGTACTAGGTATTATAGAAGAGTTTAAATCAACTCATTCTATAGTTCATATAAAAAGAGAGGATCAAAAAAACTACCCTGATACTTTACATGCTCTAGATGGGTTTAGGAGTATTGCTATCTTATTGCAGCTTGCAGATAAGAGATTACTAATCGATTCTTTTGCACAACACCTAGCAGCAGCTTACAACTTATCATCAACAGTATGCTGGGTAACAACTAAGCCGGAGATATTTGGATACGGTATGCATACTAATATTAAAGCTAATAAATTTACTTTACCGGTAGATTTCCCTAATAACCTCTATCAGCCATTTGGACTATCTCAAGACATTACTTCTTGTCCTTATCATAAATTAGAAGATGTATTTGATACAGGTGAAATTATAAAATCACTTAAATAATGACTGACTCAGTTTGGACACATAAAAGCCTTCCAGTTACTTCTATAGACAGTATGCCGGAAGGTACTTACGGATTTATCTACGAAGTTACACACATTCCTACAGGAAAAAAATACCTAGGAAAAAAAGTACTCTATTTCGAAAGAAATAAGAAACTTGGCAAGAGAGCATTAGAAGCTCTACGAGAAGAGAGAAAAGCTAAAGGTATTGGAGGTAGAGTACCTCTAAAACAAAAAGTAGTAACAGAGTCTGATTGGAAGACATACTATGGTTCTCAAAAAGAAATCCTAGAATTAGTTAAAGAAGGAAATCAAGAGGATTTTAAACGAGAAATACTTCAATACGTTCCAGATAAGAAACAGTTAACATATTATGAGTGTAAATACCTATTTATTAATGAGGTATTAGAAACACGTAATAATTACATAAACGATAATATCCTCGGTAAATTTTATAGAAAAGATTTTTTTGATGATAAAAATTAAAGATATAGTAGGACTTCCGTCCTTGAACTACCACATAGAAAACGGACTCTCTTTATCTGAGAATGTCTACCGCTATTCTAGCGACAAGTTTATACAATTATTTGCTGAAGCAAGAGACGCCTGGAGAGACGGTCTTATAGACCTTAACGAAGAAGATGCTGAATTGTTAGAATCGACCGATATTGGAGAATACGGGGTTTTTGAAGGAGAAAAAGTACCTTTAGATATTCCTATGGTATCAGAAGCAGAATACCAAGGTAGAGAAGTATCTCTAAATAAGCCAAAAAGAGGTGGACCGAAAAAGTTCTTTGTTTATGTAAAGAATCCTAAAACGGGAAATGTAAAAAAAGTAAATTTTGGTGACAGCGGTAATCTATCGGTAAAGATAAAAGAACCAGGAGCAAGAGCTTCTTTTGCTGCTAGACATAATTGTGATAAGAAAAAAGATAAAACAACCCCGGGATACTGGTCTTGTAATATTGGACGTTATTGGAAATCATTAGGAGGTTCTAGAAATTTTAGTGGATACTGGTAGACCATATATCGAAGAAGGAGAGGTAAGAACTTTTACTCAAAACATATCAGAGGAAGAATTGGTATGGCACAGAGATAGAGAAGATCGTATTATAGAACCATTACAAGAAACCGATTGGAAATTTCAATACGATAACAACGTACCGGAGAGGCTAAAACGACTATTTATTAGAAAGGGTGTTTATCATAGATTGATTAAAGGCACCGGTGATTTAAAATTAAAAGTAATTAAATTGTAAATGGCAAAAGCAGTTCTAAGCTCATACTCAACTAAAAGTAGAAAAAAAAGACCGGGTATACACGCTAAAAGTAAAACATCAAAGCTTAAAAATTCTAGAAATTACAAAAAGCTATACAAAGGACAAGGAAAATGAAATTAACTGACATCATATTAAAAGAGTACGGAGAATTTAACCAGCAGGAAAAAGAACTTCAGAAAAAGGTAGAGACTGGATTATCACAGGATTATAATATCTCAGTATCTCTAGGGGCCTACGCAGGAGATAGGAAAGATGACGATCCATTGAAAGGCAAAGGATTTGGAGAAGTAGCATTTTATGAAAAAGCAGATATTCCTGAAGAAGAATTTGAAAAAGCTATTGATGTCATAAAGTCTAGCGGATATGAAGTTGATCTAAGCCAATCAACAAGATTTTACGATTATGAACCGGGAGAAAGGGACTATTATCCAAAAATTAAATTTAAATTCACTGTAAACTAATGAAACTATCACAAATCATATTAGAAGGGCCACTTCAGTATGATCCTGATTTTAATCGAGAAATAGATAAAATACAAGATCAGGGGGGTAAATATTTAGGTTCTGGAGATTACGGTTCTGTATACTTACTTAAAGGAAGGGCTGTAAAAGTAACTACCGACGAAATAGAATTAGATCACGCAGAAATACTTAAAGGTAAAAAAACAAATAATTTTGTTTACATTTACGATGTCGATAGACTTGGAGATAAATTAGGTATTATAACAATGGAGGTTATGGGAGAACATAGAGGTGAAATACCAGCAGAATTCTTAGAAGCTTTAGAAAGTGAATCAGAGAGGTTAGGTATTGACCCAGACGAATTGGATGTAAGACCGGAGAATTTTATGGTACATCCTAAATCAGGTAAACTAAAAATGACTGACGTATAGTTGGTTCCCACATTACTTTTTCGTATCTTATCATATTAACTGTTTAATATGGAGTATACCTTTTTACTAGGTTCATTAGAAAATATATTAGGGAAAAGTCATAAAAGAGCTAGAGATAACTATGCTTTTCACTGTCCTTTTTGTAATCACCGTAAACCTAAGTTAGAAATAAATCTAGTAACTGACGACCAGGGTAAGAACTACTGGGAGTGTTGGGTATGTAAAACTAGAGGACAATCTGTATTTTCATTAATTAAACAGCTCAAGTTACCTAAAAGCGAAGCACAAGAGGTACTTAAGTATGTTAAAAAAGGAGCAAAATACGAATACAAAATCGAAGATATTGTAGAGCTACCTGAAGAATTTCAACCACTAACATCAGCCTCCACTACATCTATCATCGCCAATAAAGTAAGAAAATATCTATATGAACGAGGACTTACCGACAATGATTTTATTAAATATAATGTTGGATACACAACAAGTGGAGACTATGGGGGAAGAATCATTATACCTAGCTATTCTGAGTCCAATAGGCTCAATTATTTTATTGGAAGAACTTATGAGGGAGCATATTTTAAATATAAAAATCCCCAAACATCAAAAGACGTAATATTTTTTGAGAATCTTATCAATTGGAATACACCTATTATTCTATGTGAAGGAGCATTTGATGCTATTGCAATTAAAAGAAATGCAATTCCTATTTTAGGAAAGAGCTTATCTCCTTCTCTAATGAAAAAGATTATTACCTCTAAAGTAGAAGATATCTATATTGCTTTAGATCAAGATGCACAAAAAGATGCATTAGAGATAGCAGAAAATTTATTAAATCTAGGTAAGAGGGTCTTCCTAGTAGATTTACAACAAAAAGATCCCAGCGAGATGGGCTTTGAAGCTTTTACTCGTCTTATACAATCAGCAGAAGAATTAGACCTTTCAGGTTTGATGCTGCATAAAATAAATGCCTTATGATTCGGCAAGGAACAAATATATTAAAAGAAAATCAGAAAAATAGATTAGATTTTAAACCTGATCTAAAACAAATTAATTTCTTAGATCGTAGAGTCTATAAAAGAGATGAAGGAATTTACTACCCTTCCGTTACTACTATTCTCCAGTATATGCCAAAGAATAAGTTCTTTGACAATTGGTTAAAAGATGTAGGACATAATGCCGATCTTATATTGAGAAAAGCAGGTAAAGAAGGTACACAAGTTCATGAAGCAGCCGAAGCCTTAGTAAAAGGAGAAGAGGTTAATTGGATGGACGAGTACGGCAATGCTAAATATTCTCAACTAGTATGGGAAATGATACTTAAATTTTATGATTTTTGGAATACTCATAAACCAGAATTAATTTCCACAGAAGAATTTGTATTCTCAGATAAGTATAAGTATGCTGGAACTGCTGATTTAGTTGTAAAGATGGACGGAGAAGTATGGCTGTTGGATTTAAAAACATCTAATTCTCTTCATAGAGCTTACGATTTACAGCTAGCGGCATATGCAAAAGCTATTGAAGAAGTGAAAGGAATTAAAATTCAGAGAACAGGTATTATTTGGCTTAAATCCAGTACTAGATCAGCTTCTAAAAAGAAAGGTGTGTACCAAGGTAAAGGTTGGCAAATTAAAGTTATAGACGGAATAGACTATAATTTTGACTTATTTAAAACCATTTATAAACTGTATTCTTTAGAAAACCCAGTTACGGAACCTATTTATAAGAAATATCCAACTAGTTTAAAATTATGAAAAAGTATTTAATTCTATTTTGTTTTGTAATTCTTAGTTCTTGCGGTTCATTTACATCCACTATTAGAGAGTACGAGCCAAGACCTTCTTATGAAATTAGGTATAATTTAAATAGAACGTCTCCTTTTTGGGGATTATACTTCAATAGCTGGGGATATAATTGGAATACACCTTATTTTTACCGTCCATTTTATTTAAATTATGCTTTTGATCCTTATTGGGGTTTTAATAGTTTTCAAAATAATTGGACTTATTGGAATAGACCTTACCTATATAACCAATGGAATTACCACAGACCTTACTATACTAGAAGAGGAAGATCCAATGTAACATTTTTAAATGGATATAGAGGAAGAACTTCATCTATTTATAATAATAGAAATATAAGATTAAATTTTAACAGAAATGATCAAACTACTAGATCTAATACGAGAACAAGACGAGTCCAGACCCAAAGCAGTAGTGATGGCTGGAGGAGCAGGAGCAGGCAAGTCGTACCTAATCGACAAGTTAGGACTAATCAGCCTACCAATGTTCAATCCAGACAAGTACGTAGAAGACCCCAATCATCCGTACCACAACAATCTCGCAGCAGCCAGCGGACAAGTGGACAAAGACGTGGAAGCAGCCGCGGAAACAGGTAAGTCGTTTGTTTGGGATACTACAGCATCAAATCCATCTAAAGTAAAAAATCTTTTAGATAAAGGATATGATGTTTTCATGGTTATGGTTTATACTCATCCAATGGTGTCTTTTATTTCCAATTTCTCAAGACAGAGACGAGTTCCTAAAGCAGCAGTATTTTCAACCTGGAGAAATGTATACCAATTAATTGGACAATACGAAGAAATGCTAGGAGATAATTTTGCTCTATTCGTGAATACCCGACAAGATAAATTTGGAAAAGAAATAGCGGAATTTAATAAAGCAGCAGAAAGAGGAGTAGAAGGAGTTACTGATTATTTAGAAAAGTATATTGAATCCCACGGAGGTAAAGAAGCTTTCGGTTCCACCTTTAGGTCAGATTATGAATTACCTTCTGATGAAGCTATTCAAGCATTTAATCAAGAGATGGCTGATATTGAGTTTGATAGAGATAATAAATCTATGGTTAAAGAACTTAAAAAATATTGGATTAAATTCTTTGAGAAAAATGGAACTGGACCTGGAGACGATAAAATGAAAAGTAAGATTGCAACTATAGAAAGAGGGTACGTAAGAAATAAAGAAAGAGAAAGAGAAGTACTTACTAACATAGCTGATATGTTAACCGATAAACAGTTTCAAGAACAACTAAAACACTCTGACATTCCAGAAATAGAAAATAGAGTACAGGCATTTTTAGCATGATAGCATTATATCCAGGAGCATTTAAACCACCACACCGAGGTCATTTTGAGGTTGTAAAAAGCCTTTTAAATGGAACCCACGGCGGTAAGGTATATGATATAGATTCTTATGCAGAAGCAGGTATTGGTGCACTTAAGGGAGAGCAGGATAAAGTACAAAAGATAGACAGAGTATTAGTTTTCATCGGAGGCGGTGAGAGAAACGGGATAACAAAGGAAGAGTCAATGGCTGTATGGAAGATCTACTCTAAGTATATACCCGGTATAGAAATAATGGATGGAGAAAAAAATCCACTATTTGCTTCTAAGGATTACGCTAAAGGCCACCCTCAAGATCAATTTTACGCAGTTACTGGAGTAAGGTCTGAAGAAGATCTCACTGACTTAAAAAGAGTGACAGCTTATAAAAATAGAGATAATGTACAAGGATTAGTTATACCTGCACCTAAAGGAGCTTCTGTAAGAGCTACTGACTTTAGAAAAGCTATACTATCAGGTAATCTTGATCAGGTTTTAGATTTTTTTCCTAAAGAATTATCTAATGATGAGATATTAAAAATTATGAATATGTTAAAATCAAGTATCATAGCAGAAATTATGAATGAAGATTTAAATAAAGTTATGGATGGATTTTTTACAGAAGGATCTTCAGGAACTGCTATTGCACCGCAAAGCGTTACTAGATCAGCTGATAGACAAAAATTAGTTAGAGTTTATAAACAGCTGTTAAATGTTATTGGAGATAGGTATTATGATATTGCTTTTAATCAAGATCACATTACTATCAGGAATAAAAATGAAGATGAAAAAGTAAGCTTTGACTATACTCCTTATATGGCTTCTATTTTAGAATATATGATAGATGAAGGAATGAACATATTACCTATACCGGAAGTAAAAATAAAAAGAGATTTAGCTGAATCAGCAGACTTTTTTGGTAAAACTGCATATTACGACCCTAACAAAAGAGAAGTAGTACTGTATGTAGAAGGAAGACATCCTAAAGATGTAATGAGATCTTTTACTCACGAAATGATACATCATAAGCAAAACGTAGAAGGTAGACTTGGTAAAATAGGTACTACCAATACTAATGAAGATGATCATTTATTAGAAATTGAGAAAGAAGCATATCTAGAAGGAAATATAACTTTCAGAAATTGGGAGGATTCTATTAAAAATTAGTTGCTTTTCTGAATTATTTTTCTTATTTTTATAATATAAATTAAGGTTATGAAGATAAGTAGGATAAAAGAAATAGTCGAAGAAGTATTCCCCAAGATAGAAAGTAGATACGGATACAGCAAATTTGCAGAATGTAGTCCATATGTAGAATACGAAAAAAGTATTTACGCTAGATTATCTGGCGAGGAAGATGACGGAGAGTTAGGAGAGCAATGTCCTGATGCAGAGTATGATCATATTAATAACAGTATAATTTTATACTACCCTAAGATGAAGAGTAGAGAACAAATTATACAGACATTAATTCATGAATATCAGCATTACTTACAATCTCCTTCATGGATGACTAGGTACTATAAAATGGGATATGATTACAATAACCATCCTTACGAATTAGCTGCAACTGCAGAAGAACAAAATTGGAATAAATTATGAGTAATAGTATAGTAGATTTATTAGAGGCTTATCCTCTACCAGAACAAAAAGAAGTACCGCCATACAAGATTTACTGTGATATGGACGGAGTTCTAACTGATTTTGAATCCCGATTTGAACACTTCTCAGGTATGTCTCCAAAAGAATACGAAAATAAGTACGGAACAGCAGGTTTCTGGAATTTGATAGATGTAGAAGTAGGAGTTAAATTCTGGGTCGGTATGGATTGGATGCCTAACGGTAAACAATTATGGGATTTTATCTCTCCTTATAAACCAGACTTACTTACTTCTCCTTCTAGGGATAATAATTCAAGACTTGGTAAAAACCTATGGGTTAAAAATAAACTCAACCCTAAACCTAAAGTCATTTTTGCATACTCTAAAGATAAGCAGAGATATGCAAATGAAAATAGTATACTAATTGACGATAAGCCCTCTAATATTAATGAGTGGGCTGCCAAAGGTGGTATAGCTTTAAGAGTAAAAGATGGGAATATAACCCCAGTTTTAGAAAAATTAAAAGAACTTGGTTATGAGTAATGAATCATTACTTAAGAAAGAATTCAAACAATCAGATATACAGAGAGTTAGGAACTTAGTAAATAAAGATTTTACTAGTAATACTAAATCTCAAACTGGTTATAAAAAATCTTCTAAAAGGTATAAAGAAGGAGAAATTTGGGAAGAAAACGGTAAAACGTGGACTATTAAAAACGGAGTTAAACAAAACATAACTAAGTTAGATAGTGCAAAAAAAGCTGTTAGAGTTCCTCTCACTTGTCCGAAATGTGGAGGTACAATGAAACACCACTTAGCTAAGAAGATGTATAAGATACACGGTTTTTGTTTCGATCCATGTACAGTAGAAATGGAAGCAGATTTACGAAAAGCAGGTCTGTACGAGCAGTATGAAAAACGTTTGATGCAAGGAAACATGAAAGCATTTGCAAACGATATAGAACAGTGGGCAACAGATCTAATTAATACAACAGATTCTTTTGTAACAGAAGCAGGAGATATTGAAGACTGGAGTTCTAATACTATAAAAGATAAAGAAGTTCTATCTAATGTTAAGCAATATCTCACACATTTATCAGATCATATAAAATAGGTCTATTTATATATAAAACCTATTTAATATAATGACCCAGAAGCAGCTTTTAGAATCTGTACTATCTGAGCTTTCCTCTATTAAACAGCACATGCCTAACGGCGAGCTTAAGCAGATGCAGAAGGATATGGAAAATCTCAAAGTAGATATGTCTGATCTCAAATACACCTTACTTAATCCTGAAAACGGTGTGATAGTTAATACAAATAAAAACACCGACTTTAGAAAAGGTATGCAAGCTAGTGAAAGAGATTTCCAACTCAAACTTGCAGAATTAGATGAATTAAGGAGATGGAAAGATGGAGTATCGAAAGCTCTATGGATTATATTTACTGTTTTAGCAGGATTAGTTATACGAATGCTAGCTGAAATATCCGATAAAGCGTAATGGCTAAAAAGAAAAAAATATCATCAGACATGCAAGCTTTCATGAGAGAGCTTATCAAAGAATCTCTCCGTGATTGGTTCAAAAAAGAAGATTGGGTAAGAATAGCATCAGACGGTTCTATAGCTGGACCTTGCGGTACATCTAAAAATAAAAAAAACCCAGATAGATGCATGCCTAGAAAAAAAGCACATTCTATGTCAAAGGCTGAAAGAGCAGCAACTGCTAGAAAAAAGAAAAAAGCAGGAGCAAAAGGACAGCAAGTAGTTACTAATACTAAAAAAGGAAAAGTGACAAAAGCTTATACTAGCGAAACTGAATATAAACAACTTAAAGAAATGAAAGTAACTAAAGAAGATATTAAAAATTTAGTAGTAGGTATGATTCATGAAATCAAAAATAATCTAGTTACTTTAGGGTATGATTTAGATGCAATTCAAGATGTTGTTGATCACTTAAAAGACAATTATATAGAAGGTCAAGATTATGAACTTCATATTGGAAGAGGAGATGATTTACCTAATGCTATTACTTTTCCTAAAGGAGAATTTAGAGATGATTACGATTTAAATGATATGCTAAATGCAGCACAAAGTGATGAAGATAGATATGATGCTTATACTGATGATGATCTAAATGAGAAAAAAGATGATAGATGTACTCGTATTGCTAAAAGAAAATATGATACCTGGCCATCAGCTTATGCTTCAGGAGCAGTAGTTAGATGTAGAAGAGGGGAAATCTGGAAAAACGAAAAGTAATGAAGCTAAAAGATCTAGTAAAAGATTTAGTAATAGAAGGTAAGCTTTCTGACTTTGGAGATAACAATACTCCAGCCGCTCTCAAAAAAGAGAAGGAAATTGAAGGAAAGAAAGTAGATCCTATGGATTCTTTAGAAGACTTAGATCTTAATACGTTAGGTCGAAATGTTACTATAAAAGAGTATAGATACGGACCTCTCAACCCAGATGACGAAAAAGGATCTAAACAGTTTTGGGAAGATAAAGCAGAGATGTGGGATACAACAGTAGAACACGCTAAAACTTCTAGATGTTCAAACTGTGTTGCTTTCAATCAAAAGTCTGCCACTCTTAAAAAGATGGAAAAAGCTATCGGTAAAGAAGGTAAAAAAATTATTAAAGAAGCTAATTTAGGCTTTTGTGAGTTTTTCTGGTTTAAATGTGCTGGAGCAAGAACTTGTGATGCCTGGGTTGCAGGAGGACCTTTGAAATGAAAAAATCTGAATTAACGGAAATTATTAGAGAGGTTATAAAAGAAACCATCCGTAAAGTAGATGGCAAATATGTCGTATATCCTGAAAGAGGTGGAAAGAGATTAGGAACACATTCTACTAAAAAAGCAGCTGAAAAACAGTTAACTGCTATTCATCTAAATAAAGAAGCTGTAGATACAGATAACCTTACAGTACTTAGCGTAATTGATGGAGGTAGAAACTTAGATAACGAACACCTCCGTAAATTATTTGCAGACTCTGTTGGAACTTTCTATATCTATACAAATGAAGAAGGAGAGTATGAAAATACTAAAAAGATTAGTAAACAAGATGCATATAAGTATGTTGACTACTATAATGCTAGACTAAAAGGAAATAAAGATAGAGAAGTAAAACTAGGAGCTGAATTAGGAGTTCTAGGAATAGAATCAGAATTACAGTTTAAAATCGGTGAATTATCAGCTGATCCTTCTACTTTCTCAGCAAATGAAGGAGATCATAAACCAATGAATCCCGGCATACTTAAGAATAGGTTAGGTAAATTATCCTGTAGTAAAGTAAGAACAGCAAAAGGAAAGTTAAAAGATAAGGGTACGACCTATGCTAAAGCTCTACAGAGATATTTAAATTACCACTGCCAATGATATTAACAGATAATAAGCTACATAGAGACGCTTATTTTAAGTGGCCTACGTTAGATACGGAGACGTTACTAGATAGGGATAGTGTAAATCTGTTTGATCAAAATGGATACCACTTAACTAAAGCAGAACAAGCGTTCTTACATTCAAACGGATATAACCCTGTTGCTAGGAGACATGAAGACTGTCTAAGATACCCTTGGTTAGTCTGGGACAAAAGAAATGGAGCTCATATTAATCATTCAGACTTATTTGAAAGAAAAGGGTTTAAAGATAATGCTAAAGAACAACTACTGAGCCACTCAGTAAATAATCCAATGTTACATAAGCTAATAAAAATGAAGCCCAAATGGGGTATTGATATTTCTATAGATTATGTATCAGAAGATGCAGTATTCGAGGTATTTCATTACGAATGGGATTCGTTTGAATATGATGCTGTTATGGAAAAAAAGTTGGAAATCGAGCAATTTGTTCTTAACTTAGATTGGGATGAAGTAGCTAAAGATCTTTGGAAAAAGAAAGGTGAGTGGTATAATCTTGATTTTTTTGAACAGACTAAATGGAGAACAAACTATTTCGGATTATCACCAGAGAACTTTAAAAACGTTATTTGGGAAGATTAATCTATTTATTTATATAGCTATTTTAAACATTATACATGATGACTTATCAAGAGATTAAAGACCGTTTATCAAAATGCGAATTAGCATTATCTCATATCAAAAACGGTACATATAATTCTACTACTATTACAGATCTGGAAAAAACAAAACATACATTAGAAGTACTCAAAGAATCTTTAACCAGACAATTAGTTATTTTAAAAGAACAAGATGAAATGGGCGATGATGGATTCGTAGCTACTGATGATGAAGATAAAGCAGAAGATCTAGCTAAAAAAGGAGTTAAAGTTAAATTAACTAAAGAGCAAGAAGGTATAGAATTTTCAGTAGAGGAAACTAAAGTCATTGCAAAAGAAGTAGGAAAAGCCTTAATAGAAGCATTACGAGAAGTAGGTGATGAAATTGAAACAGTAAAAGGACGTAATATAGAACCTAACTCTTTTGAAATATACGTTAAATATAAAAATGATTTTGAAGATGAATTCTCTTTTTATATATCGGGGGATACTCTTCATTTAGTAGATTTTTCTTTTGATAAAGAAATCGGGGATGTAGGAGTTAAGCCATCCGGAGAAGCTATAGTACATGTAGATGTAATTAAAAATAATCTTGTTAAGCATTTTAAATCATTAAACGAACAGAGCGGTAACGATCAGTATCTAGATAAATTATTTAACATAATTTTAAAATATACAGAAGATCCTGATGATGCAGAAAAAGAATTAGATAACTACGTTAGTCAAGGTTATGATGGATTTTCAACTCCACTAAAAGCCAACTTATCTAGAGATATGGAATTTATCTCACTTACTCAGCAGGGACATGATGAGGATACATATAATAGAGAGATTAACGAAGAAGAAAACGATAGACAAAAATATCTTCGAATGCTCGATATGTACAAAAGAGCAAGTAGAAATGATAGAGATGATATTAGACCTAAATTAGAAAAAGCTGCAAAGCAATTAGGTATCAAATTACAACTTTCAGAAGCACCAGAAGGCATACACTATATTAAAGTAGCTATCAGAGATGCAAGACAAGCTATTTC
>Ga0222718_10000736_pt1 | contig 33693 bp, 52 predicted proteins | sample C33_27DmetaG_FD_165045 | JGI IMG/M metagenome (GOLD analysis project Ga0222718, IMG submission 165045) | Estuarine water microbial communities from San Francisco Bay, California, United States - C33_27D | ecosystem: Environmental > Aquatic > Marine > Unclassified | place: USA: California...
GTATATGTGTTTGATAACCTATCTCTAGTTCCTGTGGTTACGGTAGTTATATCTAATCCTGTTGCTGATGTTATTGTTCTTTTCCTTACAGGACTTGATAATATGATACGTTCCTTTAACGAGTCTGCTTCAGGATCTGGAAATGCTAAAGGTGTGATTAAGGCCTGTAGTTTGTTTATGGTTTCTGTGTTACTTTGTCCTCTGCGAACAAAACTAGATATGTCACTCATCTGTGATAACCATCCAATGCTAATGATATTCGTTGTACACCTAGATCTTGTGATGTTGCCTGCAAGTCTATACCTGTAATATTTGCCCTTACGTCTAATCCTGTCTTGGAATCTACTATCCTACAATGTGTTGCCAATGGTATTCTTTCTGTTACAGGAGATATCATAACTGTTCCATACGTTCTTCTTTGTTTTCCCAATACCTCTGATGCTGCTATAAGTGTCTGTCTCACAGTCTGTTCTTCGAGGTCTGCTCTAATAGGAAATATTCTCTCTCTGATCTCAGGCAATACTTCTGTGGTTGACGTATTCTCTACAGTTGTTACTAATCTTCTTGATTCATATACTCTGTATGATGATTTTCCTGTTCTGCTTGTCCATGTTGCTCCGTCTGTTGAATCCCAATATGTACCGCTTCCTGCCGTATAGTTTACTGATATTGTATTACTAGCATCTCCGACTTTAGGGAAAACTATGTATAGTTGTTCTCCTGGTGTTACCTGAAGTCTTGGCTTTATAGGAATCTCAAACCAATTAGCAGGTGTACTAGTTCCTAACTTGTTTAATGTTGTTACGTTTAATGCCTTCTTGTATCTTACATCATTTGGATCTGGGCCACTTCCTCCAGTATCTCCCCATATCTCTACACTTCCTGCTACTGCTGGGGTTCCTGTCTTGATCGAACGTATTGCCAGTTTGACTATGTTGTCTGATGCAGGTGTAAATGGAATTGCGTGCCATTCTGAATCCAAGTTGTCTGCTGCATCTGGAGTTGTGGTTTCACTTACTGAGACACCTGGCTTGAAATGTCCGAAACCATGAACAAAATTAAATAACATATCTGCTGATGAGTCCTTCCACTCTAACGGTGCGTTTAATATATATCCTATCTTTGTGCTATCCCATGTGGTAGATGTAGTTGATGACAAGTCATTTGTAAATAGGAATCCTGAATCTATTGTTTCTGGATCCTGTACTATTAATGCCCTGTCTGCATTTATCTGCCATGTAGTATTTGCTATACCACATAGGTTAGATATTACCTGTGCAAAGGAAGCCACGTTAAAGTTTACGTTTGCTATCTTTTGGCTTGTTACAGACTCGTCTATACCATCTCCTGTGGTTGATGTCTGTGCTGTGATGTTTGTCAGTTGTGTAATATTGTCATCTATATAATGGTCTTTGTCATTGAACAAGTCTAGTAACAACTCTGATATCTTGGTTGAATCATCTGTATCATCTAAGGTTACACCGTCTGATGTCTTTGCTTGGTTTCTTACAAGTCTGCTCATTCTTTCCCTTAGTATTACTCCCCATCCTACACAGGTTAATGATATGGTTTGTATTCCTGTTGTGGGTCTTGATACTGTAAAGTCTTTTATTTTTCCATAAAACCATCTTTCTTCTAATGCCAATGTCTTGCCTAAGAACAACTGAACAGCCCATTCTCTGCCTATTACACCTGGTCTGTCAGAATCAGTAAGATCAGTCAAAGCATTGGAATGGTCATGTATAACTAGTTGTAAGAATCCAAAGTCATCATCTATTCCAAGATGCAAGTTCATTGCTTCTAAACTAAAGTCCTGTGTTCCATTGGCATCTAACTGTTTTGATGTGAATTGATATGCTGCACCTCCGCTAAGGTTAGTTATCACTATTCTAGGGTGTAATGGGTTCGGATTATAGTTTGGTGTTAATGAGCTCATAATACACTAGTTCCTGTAGACATATTGTTTACCCTATCTTTCCATAAGATCCTATCATCAATTTCTTCTCTACCTCTACCTTCTGTATCAATAATTTGAAATGCTTCCGTTCTATTTAAACCTATTGATTCCATTAATGCATCTTGTTTGGCTACTTCATCCTGTAGACTTGGTAATGACATTGTGGTTCCTTTGAATCCTCTTACTTCATAATCTTGTTCAAGTAAGTTTATTACATTTGCTTTTGCAAACTGATTATTATTAAATGCTAAAATAGCTTGACGTTCTCTTTCAAAAGCAGCATGTGCAGCACGACCATGCCTGTATCGTGATCCGTTTATATTAAATGATTTATATGATAACCCTGCACTAGTTAAAGCAGTTCTTCTCTCATTTGCTTGTCTTGCAATACTGTTCAACTTTCCTCTTAGATCACTCAGACCTGTGTATCTTTTAATTCCTGTGAATCCAAAACCAAACATGAATCTTTGTGCTTCTTCCCATGCTTCTGATTGTCTTCTTTTACCTGCTTGACTAAATGCTTTTGCTGATCCATATCCACCTACTACTGCTCCTTCATCCCATATTGAGAATCCATCTCGTAGTTTTCCACCCCATCTTAATCTGTTTACGTTAGCATCTTTGATGTCTAATTCTCTACGTCTTTTTTTTCTTAGATGATCAAATTCCTGTATTTGATATGCTGCTGTTGCTCCTGTACTTTTGAAAAATCCTTTACCAAAGTTAGTTTTTCCTCCTATTAATCCTCCTGTCATGGCACTAACATCATTTAATTGTGCCATATTTCTAAATGATTGACCTTGTTTTGTTAATTCTGCTAATGCGTATTCGGCTCTTCCTCCTCTACCTCTCATTGATTTACCTTCATATTGAAGTCTTGCTAATTTAATTGCATCTGTGATGTTTGCTACATTTGCTATATTACCTATATCTATGCCTAATCCTTTCTTAATCATCTCTCTAGGAGGTAAATCGAAATCAAATGCACCGCCTGTACCTGCAAATCCTTTTTTCTTTGCTACTGTCATTCCAAAGAATGATGTTTCATCTAAATCTACATCTTTCAAATGTTCTTTCCACCATTCTTCCATAGTTGGAGGTTCTACATAGTTCTTTGCTGCGTTTAATAGTTTTTTTGCTTCATCTAAGTATGCTTTAGATGCTCCTGATCTTCCTGCGTTTTGTTCTCTTGCTGCTAATACAATGTTAGTATCTCTTTGTTCTATAGGATTTAAATTCTTGTATAATTCTTGTTGTAATGGTGTTCCGAATGGATCTGCTAAAGTGTTATCTACAGGTGGATTAGGTGTTGATACTGTTGGTTCTTCTGCGTGTGCTTGTGGTAATATTGATCCTGCGTTTCTTCTTCCTGCGTTTCTTCTTCCTGCGTTTCTTCTTCCTGCTCTCTGTGCACCTGTTGCTGTGGTTGCTGCTGTCTGTTGTCCTACTGATACTCCTCCTGAAGTTCCAGAAAACCCTCCTCCTGAAGTTCCAGAAAACCCTCCTCCTGCGGAGGGGGAACTAAAATCCTGTGGCCGCTTCCCTAATAATTGTGCAGAGTATTGAGCAGCTAGTCTAGCATCTCCCATGTGTACTGCTGCATCTCTCAACATCTCGTATGTTTGTTTTACTTCAGGTCTTAGTTTAACGTATGAATCTGATAAGTTATTGTTGGCTGCTGTTAATGCATCTGTGGCTCGTCTTTCCTCTTCCATGATAGCAAGATGATCTTTCTCTACTCCAAGATATCCATCTAATGCTGTCTTGGTTCCAAGTATGTCAGTTTCGTGCACAGCCCATGCTACTGTCATGGCTGCCATTGCTGCCATTAATATTGGATTTGACATTACTACTGCTTTGCTTGCTGCTGCTAATCCATACATTGCTGCTGTTAATTTTGCTGTTACTCCTATTGCTACACCTTTTGCTGTTGAGTTAACTGCTTGTGCTGCTGCTTCTGAGTATGCTGTTCTTGCTGCATTAATTGAAAGGAAATTGTTTAGTTTCATTCCTATTGCTTTTGCTTTGTTAAGTATAATACTATTCTTGTCTAATACTGCTATTGTCTGCATAGATGATATTGTAACGTTGGCAACGTTTGTAGCAAACAACATATAGATATCGTTTACTGCTTCCTGCTCGATTACCATCTTCTCTTGTTTTACTGTAAGGTCTGCTTGTGCTGTTGCTATCTCTTTTGTAATATTGATATATTTTTGTGATCCTGCTGCTCCTGCTTCTCTTAATGCGTTCTGTCTTTCTATCTTGTTTGCTAACAAGTCTTCTGCTCTTGCTACGGCAATTACGGACATCTTTGCCCTGTTGTTTGCCCTGGCTAAGTTACTGATGGAAGTATAAGTTTGAACTGCTGCTGTTGACAAGTTAAGCATACCTTGTGTTGCTGTCTGGAAGTTAACGGCATTTGCTGCCAAAGAATCTTTAGTTTTATCTGCACTTCCTTTTAATTTATCCATAGATCTTGAAGCCTTATCTCCTCCTCTTTCTAATTTCTCTAATAATGCTACGGCCTTTTGACCTTCTACTGTCATTTGGGATAAGTCTATTCTAAACTTATATGTAACACTATCATTTCCACCGATTCCCATGATATTATTCTTTATAAATACGGTAGAAGAAGTATTATCCTACTTTTACTTTGTGGTTGCCTTTTACCTGTCCACCTCGTCTACGCCTAAGTGATAGCCTACGTTTTAACTGTCTTCTACCTGTACCTGCTCTTACCAATGTTGCTCTACCTGCAAATGATGTACCTCCTGTGAATCCTGCTGATGTTCTTCCTACTTGTTGATATTTCCTACCTTTTCCTAATTTCTTAAAGGCTTTCATATTTTCTCCTAATGCCTGTTTTAATCTGTCCATTACTATCGTTCTAATAATACCATTGATTCTGGATATAAACGGATTTGGTATGTGTCTTATAGTACCAAATGTATGAAATGAAAGCAAGTCCTGCTGATCGTTGATGATATCTATTGCGTTCTCACTTTGTTGTAATACCCATCCATCTGCCAATGCACCTGTATCTCTTGGAGTATTCATCCTAATTAGATCTAATGCCTCTGTACCTATCATTTGTAGGAACCTGTATTTGACATTTCCTCCTTTGAATTTAAATTCCTGGAACTGTTGTTTAACCTTGTCTAATCCTTCAACGTCTATGGGCATTATCTAATTCTTCTTCTTGTTGCAATATAGATAGTATATTCTGTATCTCTAATAGTTTCTCCATACCTAGTTTCTCTTTCAATTCATATACTTCTGTCCATGATCCAAATCCACCTCTAACTAGAGATATAATTGGTATTAACTCTTTTAATTCTGGGTAGTCTTCGTAAGCTTGCCTTCTTTCTTTTTCGTCTCTACTACGTACAAAGCGGACTGCTTGGCTCTTTCTATCGTTCCATATATTGATAAAAAAGTGTATACCTCCGCCATTAGTTCTCTAAACTCAGGTTCGGTCACTCCTGTATCTAATATGTTATCTACTGTTGTATCTAATCCTATATCGCATACTTTATCCCACCATTCTTCATCTACTTGTAATGCTTCTGCTTGTGAAATATCTCCTGCTTGTTCTCTTTCAGCAGCCCATTTGACTTTTTCTCTAAACCATTTCATATCTTTCATAGATATATTCTCTATGACAGGAATCTCTAAATCTCTAATAATCCAAGTCTTCTTCTTAGTATCTAAAAACATAATACAAATGATATATTATAGTATATAAATTTATCTATAAGTCTGTGCAGGATTCTGCTCTAACACTTATAGACTCGATTAATGCATCTGCTGAGCCTGCTGCGTGAGTATAAGCATAGTCTGTAATAACACAGTTTGCATAGGTTAATGTAATTGGGCCAGTTGAATTGAATTTGTAACTTGCTGCATCTGGTGCTTTAGATTCGTATAGTGTGTATAATGATGTTTCATTGCTTGCTGTTCCTGCAAATACATCTGCTGTGAATGTGATGCTTCTGTCAGTTGCTTTGGTATAAGTGATATCAGTTTCTCCGTTTACTGCCATTACTGCCATGTTTCTGTTTACTGTAGTTGAGAATGATCTCTCTCCATATCCTACAGAGTTGTAAGTAAATGGATCTGCTCCACCGTCACTATGTACGATTGGTGCTGATGAGGTTTCTGTTGAAGTATAAACTGGAGTTCCTCCGTTACCGTCTGTTGTATTTGGTACGGTAATATCTTTAGCGATAAATGTCATGTTTTGTTCCCACATTCCTCTTGATACAGATAATGTTCCTGATGTTGGTCTGCATCCTCTCATGTGTTGGAAATACTCTGTACCATTTAGGTTAAATGAATAAGTAAAAGATAATGAACTGTCTGGGCTGTCTGCTCCGCCTCCGCTTGCGTTCCATAGATATTTCCATAGGTTTAAGTCGATTGGATTGTTTCTGATTGTAAATGCATATAATGATTGTGTCTTAACTGCTTCTATGACATCTTCAGATCCTAATACTGAGACATCCATGTGTTGAACATCTGGTTGAATGTTAATTTCTGTGTTGTTTCCAACTAGTGTAAAGGTTGAAGAATCTGGTGTTGCACCATATAATGAAGGTGTTGATACAGAATCTCCTTCTGTAACATATTGTAATTCTTTTACAATATCTCTTTTAGTTGTTACATTGTGTGCTGATACTGCCATATCAATGATTTGATAAATTTGTTATAGAGAAGTATTAAGTTCTTGTCTTGTAGTAGACCATCTTAAGTTCAGTCTGTGATGTAGGTGTCTGATCGTTCTCATTCTCAGGTTCTAGTCGTTCAAATGGTGGTTCTGAATCTTCAAAAAATGCTACTTCACTATCTGCTCCGTCACTTTTAGGTAGTCTTGTTGATCCATTTGGTCTATTTTGCCATAAAATTCTATGTACCTCGTCTTCTAATTCTGTTAATAATGATAATGATTCTCCTTGAATCTCTATGAAACAAGTACAAACCCATGCGTGTTTATCGTCTCCATTGACTTCAAAATTATCTATTTCATATCTCATTCTACTAGAAAAGTTGATCCTAACTTCATTCATTTGACCTCCATCAAATCTTGCCATGTGGTCAGGCTCTTCAGTATCAGATATAAAGTTTGGTGTTACTGTTCCTGTAATGTTTGATGCTGTCCAGTTATCTTCAAGTAAATCCCTTATTGTCTTATCCAGGTTTTCTCTTGTACCAGATAGATTAGTAAATGTAATGGCCATTATGTGTACCAGACATTACCCCATCTTGATTGGTCTTGAGGTGCTTGATCCATGTAGTTTTTAAGTAATACTGCTAGTTGGTCATATATCTGTACTGTGGTTAATTCAGTCCTTTTGCCTAGATTTCTAAGGATTTCTGAACCTGTAAGGTTAGCGATACTGTCTATTGCTGTAGGTACAGTCGTAAAGTCACTGTTTCTGTTTAAAATAAGGTTAATCATATCTGTTACTGTGTTCTGTATAGTAGTCACTGTTGCGGGTGTTCCTGCTGTTTTAGTTCCTCCCCATGCTAGTTTCTCCATTTCGTCTGTTGCACCGTATTTGGTCATAATAATGTTTATATAGACTAACGGTACAAGAAGTATTTATGTCACAAATTTTACATATACCACTAGGAATGATGTGGTTTAGACAGGCAAACAAATATTTAGAGAATTTAGTACGAATTTATACCTCAGAGTACGGTACAGTTACGGTACAGAAGGAAGAAGAAGATAAATCATTTGAACTAGAATTCGACTATATTATCAAACAAATGGGATTATAATCCTTTTTTTTCTTTATTTTAAAAAATTATCGTGATGGATTTTCATCATAGTATACTCTATCTGCTATGACTCTCTCTTTGCTTCGGAATTCCTTGTTATGCCACATTTCAATACCTTCTACCCCAGACTGATTGTCACTGTTAATCTGTCTTTTTGGGTGGTCTTTGAACCACATATACATTTGGTTGATTATCTCAGTACCATCCTTCTCGTATAGAGAACCATGAGATATCGTGTTTTCCTTTTCACTTTGAAGATGTCTAAAAGTGAACGGTCCTTTGAACAGTCTAGGTCTACTCATAGTAATGATGTCCTGTTGATGTTGCATTACTGGATAGCATTTTTCAGGTCTGTCCAATAGCGTTCGTAACGAACTCTCCATCTTTGGAACATCAAAATTGATATACTCGTCTGAGTCGCATACTATCATAAAGTCAACATCGTCTATCTGTGCTAACCTCCAGTATGTGTTCCTTTTGTCTATCTGTTTTTTCCCATCCATATCAACGATATGTAGTTTTGAGTAGATTTCTTGCAGGTCTTTGAGATAGTCCTGGTGATTTTGAGGTTCATCACTTCGGCCTTCATATCTACCGTCAATTACATATATTTTGTATACGTAATCATATACACTATCGTTGGTTAGTATCTTGACCAACCCTTTTGGATCATCCCAATAGTTAATCCCGATTGAGATTTTGAACGGTGTATTTTCTGATGTCAATGATAGAAAGGTAAAACTTGGTATATTTAAATCTATCCCAATACCAAAATGATGCTGTAAATCTGTTGTTTATGTTGTTATGTACTCCTGAAACAAAGTCTGGAGTTCCTATTAGTATGGCGTGGCATACCTCATGCATTACCCTGTCACTGTTCTCTCTTGCCTTGAATACGTTTTGTGAGTCATGTAAGTATAGGTCCATTCTGTATTTTCCTGTTACACCGCTTGGCATATCAGGGTTTATCTTCTGTCCTGATGTGGTTTTAATGTGGCCAAAGTATGCAGTTCGTGTATCGTTAACATCCCAAACATGTATATCCCATTTCTCTAGCCATCCTTTTAAATCCCTGATATAAAGGTTTGCCAAAGTATGAAATATTGTTTGTTGAATCATTCTATGATTAATATGTTCAGTATGATATGTTATGGGCATAAAAAATAAAGAGTAGAATAGGTATTAAAGCCCTATCTAATCGTTTCTATGTTTTAGGTAGTCAGCACCGATTACGGCTGCTACTGGAGCCAACAAGGCTATTGCTGTATTTTGGTCAAATGCAATTTTGTCCAGAACTACGAATAATGCTACGAGTCCTGTATATGCACCCAAACCATAATATCTTAGGTTACTTGCCATGCAGTCTTCACAGAGATACACTATATAACTCTTTTGTTTAGATTAAGCCTAGAGTCCTTAAGACTTCTATTCCACCTAGAGACACACCTACTAATACTATGATAAGATCCCTACTTCTTAACTTCTTGTTTTGTTCTGCCTGTAACTCTTCTAAATGTGATTTATATTCGGTTTCTAATACTGTTAATCGTACACACAAGTCTGCTAATCGGTGTTCAATGCCGTCAAGCTTGTCGAAAATACGCTGCTCAACATCCATATATAAACGTGCGGTAAATTAGGTATTAGAAGTATTTAAAAAAATAAAAAAAGAGTTTTAGTTCTAAGCGTTTGGCGTAGAAACTATAACGTATGTGTTTGCATCGAGTATATCTACACCAATTCTATGAGTCCAGACGATATCCCAGTATTGTCCTGCGATGTTCTTTTGGAACTCAATTTCCATCTTTCTTTGTGAGGCTAATCCCCATGATTTGCCTTTGACACATACAAGGTTTCTTGATGCGTTGTTGGCAGAAAGAAGTTCGTTGGTTACGATTATATCAATACCGTATAGTCTTTCCATTTGTCCTAATCTGGTTACACTAGCGTTTCCGATTTGGGTATATTCGGATAAGGAGGTTGAAGAAATAAGTGCTTCAAAGGCTCTTGGGCTGATGAAGGCAATCAAGTTACCTGGAGAGGTATCTTGTCCTAATTCTTCAAGGTATCTCTTACTAAATGTAAGACCATCCTCGTCTAGTTCGCCGTCTGCATCTTCTTCGGTTGTTGTTGTAGTTGCAGCTCCGTCTGAACCACCAATGTGGTAAGGTGCTGTAGTAATTCCACCAAAGTCGTGATCTGTTGCTGCTAGGTCTTGAAGGATCAATCGGTGTTCATCTCTAATGGCTTCTAATCTTGCTGTTTCTCTTATTGCGTTAAGGAAGCTAGCAGGATAGTCCTCTAGTTCTGCTTTCTCGACTGTTTGTCTCCAACCTCTAACTGAACAAGTTACATCAATGCTTGTTAGGGTGTGTGTGACTGCGGTAATGTCTGTAGTTGGGCTTTCAGTAATTGCTCCTGCATCTGGTACAGTGATTCTGTAGAATCTTGCTGTATTTTGTCCTGTTGGAACAGCTTGGAATTGACCATACTGTCTAATAGGAATTGCAGTTTTATTACCTAATTGAACTGAAATGTTAGAAGCTTGTTTTACACCTGGAATAGTTCCTGATGTTGATACTGCTTCTTGCACATTACCATTACCACTTTGTTGTGATATGGTGTGTTGTGCGATCCATCCCTCTTTTTCGAGAACCAATTTGTTGTAGCCTGTTTCAAAGAGTTTATCCATGAAATCTTTGGCTTGATCTTCAGTGAAGGCTTCTTCAACATTACTTTCGTTAGTTGATTCTGCTACTTCAGATTTTGGTGCCCAAGACTCTTTAACAGTTTCAATAACTGCTTTCAAAGTTTCGGAATTGGATTTTTCAATTCTTTCGGCTACTTTCTCAGAAACATCTTCGGTTGCTGGTGCTGCTGGAGCTGGTGCTTCAACATCTTTTGCGACTTCAGTTTTTGCTTCTGCTTTGCCTACTTCTACTTCGCCATCGGTTTCGATGGTTACTTTGACTTTTTCCTCGATATTCTTTTCAGAAGTTTCGGTTGTCATGTTAACTTGATTTGTCGGTGTTTCTATATTGGAAGTATTATCGGTATTAGCTGGAGCTACTTGTGGTATAGGTGTTGGAGGTGCTATTATTCCCATAAATGCTTTTTCTAAATTATTCAAAAGTTCTGTTGCCTTACGCTGGTTGTCTTCTGGGCTCATATCAGGGTTCTTTGTCTTGATAGAGTCAGATAGTTCTCCTAATAGTCTGCTAGAGTCTAAGAATCCACCAAAACTGTTTGGTATAGGTACTTGTTCCTCTTCATATAATACTTGAAAGTGCTCTACTACTGCTAGAGTTGATTCTGGTATTCCAGGTGTTTTAACTAGGCTTAATTCTAATATATCCTTTAATACTGGAGAGTTTAGACATTTCTCTCTTTGAGCATCACATAATTCTCGTTGTTCTAATACGCTTGCTCCTATTGATACTTGATACTGTTCATTCTCTATGTTACGTTGCCATTCCTCATTCTCTACTTCTGCTTCATATCTTACTTGTGCCTTTTCTTCATCATAAGTGAAATTAACTGTACCGATATTGGTTTCTGGACCACCATGTTCTACTCTTAATGGTACTTGAACCCCATCAAATTTCTTTAACTCTTCAGTATCATAATATATGCCATTTCTTGATTCTCTTGGCATTAATGCTATTCCTGCGATTCGTTTAGCCATGTTAATTTTGAGTATTTAATGATATAGAGAAGTATTAAGTCTCTGATTCGTCATTCTCAAGATAATATCCTAATAGAGTTATGTTTACTGTAGCATCATCTGTTTCTGCGTTTATATATCTTCCTGATGTGGTCTGTACAAGTATTCCTGTTATCGGTACTGTGGTATTCTTGCCAATGTTAAGAGTGAACAGGTTTTTGAGCTGTGTTGTTTCTGCTATGGTTGATGCTTCATAGACCTCTACTATTGCTCCGTCTGTTGCTGATACGTTCTTATCTGCGTTTAATATAATGCCTGTAATTATGAATCTATATGCGTTTTTAGGTAATGCTAAATTATATGCTGTTCCAGTTGATGTCATAGATGCCGTTGTGGTTGTATCATAGTTTCCTCTTACTACTACTACTTCTCCTGCGTGAGTTACTCTTGCATCATGGCCTCTGCCTTTGCCGTCATGTAAAAATGTATGAATAGTCATTTACTATTAACTTGGTGTAATCAAGTGACAGACTAGTGCAACATAAACGTTTGTAGAACCTGATGACAAGTTTGGATCAACTTTTATACCGATACTGTTACCTTTTGCAAGTTCCAAATCAATAGTTGCAAATACTCTGCTTTGTGCGTTTGCTGCTGCGATAATAATAGTATCATCTCCGTTTGTAATGGTATCTCCACTTGCTCCTGCTACATACATATCTGCTGTTAATGTGTTTGAAGAACTGAAAAGTCTGTTTGCTGCTATTGGTACTGTTGTTGGTGTTGATTCTATTAATGTTCCTGTTGATGGATTTCTAATAACTGTAATTTTTGCAAATGATGAGCTGTTAAAACTGCCTGCTCCTATTCCTACTGCTACTGCTTCAACTAGCAGGTTTTTATCTTCATTGTTTTTAAGGTATAACATACCTGTTTCTGCTGAGATAGATACTACACCTGTATTGATATTGTAAGCATTTCCTGCTTCTAATACCTTTGTTGCTCTAGTGTTAGTGACTGCATCTGTATATAATCTCAAGTCTGTTCCGACTTTTGCATCTACTCCATTTCCTGATCCAGATTCTATTCTAACCATGCTTTTTCTCCAGTTATTAGTTCTAATTGTTGTAAGATAAGAAGTAATGTGCGATTAACATCTACTAGTTGTGCTTGTATATCTAGGTTTGTTTGAAATGTAATATCATCATGTACAATATTGATATCATTGGCTACTGTAATCTCTCTACGACCTGGTTTAACTTTGTTTGCTCTGGTATGTTTAATATCAGTCAATGTTCTCACTCACTAGTTGCTCTAATTTGTTAATAACCTGTAAATAGTCCTTTTCTCCACTTATATCCACGCTTTCAGATACGTTTAGTTGTGTGGTTCCAATGGTACGGTAATCTACGGTACTAGTAGGTATTGTACCTGTTCCCTCTATTAATAGTCCTGTATCTGAGCCTATAACGCCGTTATATTTAATTGTTTCTCCAACTAGTTGAGATAGTGAAGATACTATTGTGATAACCTGATCTCCTTGAGGTAGTTTGGTGTTTCCTTTGATTCGTAACGAACCCTGAATGTGGTTTGTCTCAGGATATGAAATGAGTTTCCTTCCTGGTTTGTCTACTATCTCAAATTGAAAATTAGAACTTGCAAAATTGCTAGGTGCAAAATCTGCATCTATTTCAGCCATTATCCTATAAAGATATCGCCTGAGAACTTGAATTCTGCTCTAAGTGGTTTTCTGTTTGTAATCTTTGGAGTCCAGTAAACATGAACCTCTTGAACCTCGTTTGGCTGTAAGGTTTCAGGTGCTTCAAATCTTAGTTCTGGATTAACGTTCTCAATTTTAATATTGTGAATTGCCCATTCTGGATCTGTGTTCTTCATGTATACTGTATATTTAGTTGATTCTCCTAATGATACTCTTCCTAGATCTAAGGACTCTATGAGTTTGTCTGCTTCCTCAGTCAAGTAAATCTTAAGCATCTTTTAACCCCTTTATAAAGTTTAGTATCTCTTCAGTGTTCTTGCGTTTGTCATGTGCTGCTAACTCTTCTCTCATGTTAACCATGTTTTTAAGATCAGTCAAGACTCGTTCAAATACCTTTTCCTCTTTGTCATTATTAGAAGTATCGTCTCCTACATTTCCTCCAAACTGTCCTGATGGACTATCTCTCATCTGTCCTGTTGGTGTTACACTTGTAATAGGTGGCTCGTCTGCCATGTCTGATTCGTTGATATCGACACTACTGTTGTTTACAAACCATTTACGTGCTTCACTACGTCTGATGATATTGTCTCTGAATGAGGTTGTAACATCTGCTACTGTTGCCTCTTGTTTCTGAGGTGTTTCAAAGAATAACTGAATGTCTTTAGATTTGACATTCTTTCCTCTTGCTTTAAGGTATGGTAATACCATTTTAATCTTGATTTGATTTGCTAATCTTGACTGGATTCTTTTTACCTTTCTGGTAAGTACGGAATCTGTACTTTCTGATGCTGCTCTTGCGGTAAATCCTGCGTTGAAGAATTGTAGCGGGAACTTGGAACCTGGCTCTAATAAGTCTCTTTGGATATGTTCAATGTAACCCTCAAACTTGCTGTTGCCGCTTGACTCGATAACCTTGACATCAAACTCCTTGTCTGTAACTATCTTTGATCCATGTTTCATCTTCTTTAGTGCATCTGCCTGAGTCTTGATGAACTGTTCTCCTGCATCTGCAAAGTGGAACATTACTGTTGGATCTGCATGGCCTTCAAATATCTTTGGCATTGCATCTTCCATCTTTTTCATCTGAATCAATGGAGAATCATAAACCTCTCCAGTATCAGGGTTTGTATATGTTGCCAATACGCTGTGATGCAGTCCTCTGCCAAATGGCTCTCTTGATACGTTAGTTAATTTGAATTGTGTTACCTCACTTGGTTTTAATTTAATGTCCATGTCGTTAACGTGCTGTAAATAGTATTTTATATCCCCTTTCTTTCCTCTTACAATGCTTCGTAGTGTTGTAATTGGCACTTCTACATATTCCGTATATGTTGGATCATGCTCAAAGAACATATTGCCACATCCTAAGTAAGAATACAATGCATCTTCTAATTGTTCATCCCAATTAATCTCTTCAAACCATTCATTGATCATATCTGCAATACTTTCCTTCTTTGCTGTAACTCTTAGGCCTTTTCCTAATACCATTTGGATATATGTTTCATTTGACAAGTTTAATCTAGGATCTTGGTTAATTGCGTTAATTGTTTCGACAAATGGTCTATCTGGAGCCAATTCATCCATATAATCGGACTGATTTACCTCACTTTTCTGATTAAATGCCTCAATTACCCTGATTGAACCCTCATATTCCTCCTTTACAGTCGTTTCTTTAGGTAAAACAGGTGTTTTTGCACCAGAAATGGTCTTTCTAACGGTAAATATGTCTGCCATGTAGTATTTTCTAGTAGTTTTTGTATAAAGTGAAGTAATTCTTCTTAGTCGTATTCAAAGTACACTTCATCTGAGCCGTTAACACCTACACAGGTAAGTCTTGAACCGCTTACTTCTAATCTTAATCTAACTTTGAATGTTCCTTGTAATCTAGGAGCTTTGCCGTTAGCAAACTTGATTAGTATTGTACCGTCTGCTCCTAATGTCAGATTCTCTGTAGTTGTAAACACAGCATCTCCATTTTGATCAATTAATCTTAATGTTCCTGTAAAGCTTGATATGTCTCTTGCTGTTGCAAAGGTATTCTCGTCATATACCACACCTGTTAGGTCATAAGTTGTACTGTCTGTAAAGTCTCCTTGTGCCCATGTCTTCTGATCCATCTTTAGGTATAAAACCATAACATTTATATAGAATGTACCATAATAGGAAGTGTTGTTAGCAGTTCATACACCTGCACCTGTCTATCCTATGATTCGTAACGAACTGTTAGATCAGATGCAGGCAAATCATGTTTATGAGATACTTACGTTTCCTATGCATTGGCCTGATGAAATGTGTATGAACGAGTTACGCAAAAATACTGATCCTAATGTTATATTGTATATTGCCTTGATGAAGGGTATTACCCCTATCGTTACTGTTGGAGACCATAAATCCTTTGTGGTAGACATGACACCTCCAAAGAAGAATAAAAAGAAATCACGAAAGCTGCCTAAACGACTTGGTAATATCAAAGAGAAACTAGAAAATACATTGAGAAAGAAACGTGCATAGTGTCTGTCTGATCTGTGGTCATGGTATGCTAATGCATGGCAAGGAACATGGAGAAGGTTATTGTATGGAATATGAAAATGGTTTTTGTGAATGTAAAGAAGAAGGTCTAAGCTATGATGAAGAGATTACCCTACTCCAGCAAGAGTTCCAGAACCCATCTTGTAATAATACATAGCCAATAGCCAAGCATCTCCCAAATCAAACGTGTTTACCTTTGTTTTGTTGGTTCCGCCTTTACTGTTAAACTTGATTGTCATGAGTTGCATCTTTAGTTTCTTGAAACTTGGATGTATTTTAACTTCCTGAAAGTCTATGGCATTTGCAGCATAGTTTAGCATCTTCTCTCCGTATTGCAAGAATGATATGTTCTGAACGTTCATGTGATACTTGTCTCTAAGGTCTCTTATACCTTCTGCCCATGAGCCGTCTACAAAGAGACGTTTGGTCCTGTACTTTTCTGAAAGCTGTCTTACCTTCTCTACAATGTCAATGTAACTTACACGTTCAAACGAGTCTGCATAGATTACCGCCTTTTTCCCCTTGTCCTTTTGCATAATGCATATTCCAAATTCAGAACTTCCAAAACCAGGATCGATACCAATAACCCTATCATTTGTATTATCATTTATCTTCCAACTGTACTCTTCTGCACAGCATAACTCGATTCCCTCAGGACTGAATATGTCTCCAACGTTCTTACCCCATACTCCAAGATACTCCCTTTCATAACTTCTTGCATTGCTTGCTTCCTCTAGGTACTTTGGACTAAAGATTGACGTTTTCGTTTGCGGATCAACCTTAAGGCCTGCTTCAACATAGTAATGGAATCTCTGATATATTGTTTTCTCTGCTCCGGTGTTAGGTTCTTGCATAATGTCGTAAAAAAAGCCTTTTGGTTCTTCTCCCGCTGTAGATACCCAAATAACCCAACTATTAGATTTTCCAATGTATCTCTCTCCAACGGTTCTAACGATGCTATCATCTCGTAACTTAAAGAACGCTGCTTCATCTCCAAAAAAGACACTAACCTTTGGCTTACCTCTAGCTGAATGGATGTTATTTGACGGATAACATTTAACTCTGCTTCCGTTAATGTCGACTTCGTACGCACCATGATCTATATATCCCAAACCTTTCTTAGTTAAAAAACCCTTCGCTCTAAGTATCAAGTCCTGTGCCAAGTCTACGTTTGGTCCTGTAATAATCATGGCTTCTTTTCCGCTAAACCAGGGATCTACCAATGATTTCCATACTATCCATAATAATACAAATTCTGTTAATCCTAATCCTGTTGCTTTGTATACTGCAAACCACTTGCAAGGGTTTGTTCTGTCTTCATCCAATTCCTCCATCTGCATCTTGTCTAGTATCTCCTGCTCGTATGCATAGCAAGGATGGTATATGCCGTCTCTTTCAGGGCCACCAAAGGGATGAAATATGAAATGCCAGAAACAGCAATGCTCTTCCTTGCTTAGACTGTCCTTGCACCAGAATATCTCAGGTACCTCAGGTACGTCTCTGGTTGCAGCGTTTGATAAAGCCTGTAATGTTGCCTTAGATGCTAGACCCATCCTTATCCTCTACCTTTGGCATTGGTCTTGCAGGTCTGAGCTTTGCCCTTTCCATCTTTAGCTTCTTTACCTGTAACGGCAATGCAGAGTCCTGTAACATCTTAAATGAATCCAGTTTAATCTCATGTCTTGTCCTTGCAAACTTTAGATACAGTTCCTTGTCCATGCTGTCCAGACCTTTGTTTCTTTCGTCTTGCATGATTTCTTCCAATGCTATGACATCCTGTTCAAAGCCCAGTCTTGCCCTTATGAACTCTCCGATATATGTGTCCATTGCATCTTCAGAGATACTGTTTTCCATTTCCTCCTGAATCTGTTTGACATGGTAGTGTATGCCTGCTGGGCTGGTCTTGCCAAACTTGGACATCAGTTCTGTGTCCTTGTTTATCTGATCGCTTATCTGATATGCATTTCTGCCAAAGAACATCCACTGGCTGCTTACGTATTCGTGTAACTCTTTGGATTTTTCTGGACCTCGAGATCTAGTCATTTCTTGTTATAGCCTCTGTATGCTTCATCAACTTCACATTTAAGGCAAGTTCCAAAGAAACTGGGTCTGCCACATTTCGAGCATGGGTCAATCTCTCTTAGGTAATCCTCTCCACTAAACGACTTTTTTAGTCCGTTTATAAAGTTATTCAGAATTCGTATCATAGTTTTGCAAAAACCTCTCCACCACATATTTTGCACCATGTACTATTAAAAGGTTTCGGTCAAGCAGGTTTCCGTCTTTATCATGCACATCCATGCCTAACGCAAGTGCCTGTAGTCCAGTACATGACGGATGTGGCAATGTTTTTGGCGGATCATCGTATGTGAATTTCATATCAACATAGTCAGTATACTGAGACAAGTAATCAGGCATATCGGTATATCTTATTATGTTGTCTTGAGTTCTCTCCAAATATTCTATGTCTGGGTATCTTTCCTTTATCCTTTTTTCTATAAACTTTCTGTCTCTTTGCCTGTTTATGCAAAGGTATGTTCTTTTCTCTTCGGGTTCGTATTTCTCATCATAAAATAATTCCAAGTCTACCATGTTTGGAAGGTATGATGCTTTTGGCATATACTCTAGCAAGTCCTGTGTAGTTACATAGCATGGAAACTCACTATATTTCTCAATGTCCTTTTGTGCCATGTTTCTAAGCTTGCTTCCATGAAATACAAATATAATCTTGCTTGGCGTAAAGTGATGCTTAAAGTCTGCAAAGTCGTGAATAATAACATGGTCGTATTCTGGTTCCAGTTCTACTGCCCTGCTAACCAGGTCGTTAATGTCGTCAAACCTTTCTGTTACTCCATAATGCTCTGCAAAGCCAAACGGATCCAATGTGTCTAACTGTAATACCTTGTCTCCTGCTCCGTACTTGCACATCATCTCTGCCATTCCAGCCATACTAAATAGATGAAGAAATCTAGGCATACATTTATATTGAAGTAATCACATATAACCTTATGGAATGTAGTAACTTTGACTGCGGTGCACATACTTGGAAGAACCATATCAGATGTGCAAATTGCAGAAGAGCAGACATAAACAAATGTTGTGACTGTGACGAGCCTTGTTCACGAAGGGCATTATACTGCCATACTTGCAGAGACAATCATAGAGAAACTATGCTAAAGGCCTTTCACGAAAACAGGGCAGGTGAATATCCAGAATGTCAAATGTGTTTTACAGTATTGCCTAAACGACACATGAAGCGTTGTATTGGAGGGGAATGTAAAAGGATATATACCAACCTGGATAGAGTTGTTAGACGTGGTAACAAATATATCACAAACTAACTTTTTTTTATTTTTCTAAAAAAAGGACGAGGAGATAACGTCTCTACGCTTTTCTCCCATTAACTAGTCAATACACCTTAAGAGGGCTACCGTTTTAGGGTAATCCCTGACAGGCGTACATTATATAGGAGATGCTAATATATAAGTGTTTCTATTGACAATCAACGCAATGCCTATCATGTTGTTTGTGGAATTTGCACTTTGGTTTTGGTTTCTCAACCTTTTTTGGTTCCCCAAATGATGGACTTGGTTTCTTGCTTTTCTTAAAGTAAGACATATCTTTCAAAGTCTAAAAATACTATATAAACAGTATTGAAGGGCGAAGCCCTTCGTTTCGAGGAAGCTATATAAAGCTAATTAAGGATGAGAAAGATATAAAAAAAGTCCTTACATAGCAAAGTCGTAACAGGCATAAATTATAACAGTGTTATATTATATCATAACTATATAGTTTTCAATTACTATATATACTCAACTATATAGATTCCTATGTAAAGATATTTTCTATATCTTTGGTGTCCTTACATAGCGAAACATTTATATTTTGTATAATGTATCATTTAGTATGGTAAGAGAACATTGGCAACAAGCCTCTGAGAATGTCCGTTATTGGGATAAGTGTATCAATAATTGCGGTAAAGTAATCCGCAATAAAATGCATCCAAATACGGCATTCTACTGGAAGAAATACAGACTATGTAGAGAGTGCTTTCTTCAGACCGAAAAAGGCTCAGAATATCAGATGGTTAAAGGCAAGGTGGTAAAGAAATGAGATGCAAACTTTGCGGAATCTGTATGCATGTCAAAGGCCGCAAGCACTCATGGGATGTGGCACAACACTGTCCGAACTGTCACTTTATGGGCCGCGTGCCTAGAGGAAGAAAGTGGAAAGATTATCAGCGAAAGGTTTATATCCCTGAGCAGTAGGAGATAATCATGTTATCTAATCGTGAGAAAGAACTAGTCACGCTAGCCTACTACCAGGGTACTTGTGACAATCAACTTATCAGCGATCCTAAAGCAGACGAGAAATTGACCCGCGAAGCGGTCAAAGTAGCAACCATTAAAGTCCTCGAAGAGCTGGGTTTGAACCTGCCTGATGCTTCAGAGTTTAACGATTTCATGGATGAGATGGATGAAATTACCAAGATTTTAATAAAAGAGAATGACTTTTAAATGAAGTGTCCTCGTTGTAAACGCAAGTATTCTAATCCCTGGCAGGAATGTGACGACTGTATTGTTAGTCATTGGGCGGAGACATGAGAGTCTTTAGACTTCGACTTTGGCGGATAAGTCTTGTTATTCAATTTGGATAAGTTTATATTAGAGTTTGTCTAGGTTAGTGTATGGCAGAACCAATGATATTCTTCGGAGTTTTCGGGCTAATTATAGTAGGCGTGGCTTACTTGTCCATTACATCCAAAGGTAACAACGAATCAAGAAAAGCCTTTCCTCGTATTGGCGGCTGTGGCGGATATGCCAGTCCTGATGTAAAGAACTACCCATTGTATTAGGCTAAGCTAACTCACTTTTCGGAATTTTTTTGCGGCTTTAAAAAACGCCTTTTCCTCATATATAAGTGTTTCTGTGGCGGGTTCACTTTTTTAGGCCAACGATACATTTATATAACTGTGCGTAGGCGTATCCCCCCTGCCCAGGCGAAACATTTATATTAGGCAAATGACAGCAGGTAGGCTTTAAGGCCTACAAGGCCAGAGTATATAAGTGCGGTATGGTACGGTACTTAAATGGTATCGTGCCTATGGCACACCTATATTTCGTGTCCAGTCACAAACGGCGTTATAATTTGGGCGAAACCTTTATATAGGGAAAGGTTGCTGTCCTTACTCATAAATAAAGGAAAGTAATAATGTGTAGTAGAGAACTTTGTCAAGGTAGGCCAAAGCCTACTGTATCAACGCAACTATCAGACTAGATAGGGTTGTGATAGTGTGACTACTACACTACTACTAATGCTCATACCTGATATAAGTCTATCTATTGCTCTCTATAGTGTTTATTATCCTTATCTCTATTCTCTCTACTACTATCATTACCCCTTTGATATATTAGGGATATCTATCGAGGACCCATGTTATTAGTGGTGTGTATATCTATATAGTTGTATGTAGTATCTATATAGGTTAGGTGTAGCTAATATAAATAAAAAGGATATGTGGACTTTGTTGAATTAATTATAAATAAAATAAAGAAAAGATATAGATTAAAGTTCTATACCTTTGAGTTTTGCGTATTGTTCTTGGTGTTTACAGTAGGCTTTGTGACCTTTAGCAACTCTATATTTGTAATCGTTGCAGGTACAATGTCCTATTGTTACTGTGTACCATTTTTGAGAATTACTCGATTGAATCTCCATGCTATATGTTGTATTATTCCTTATATTAATCTTTCTTTATGATAAAAAATAGAAAAAATGTGTTAGTTTAAGCTAACATCATTGTTAATGCCATCAATGCGTATAATGCGATTGATACGGCACTTAGTCCAATTCCCAAGATTAGGCCTGTTCTTGCGGTGTCTGGGTTGGTATCTTTGTTGATAGCCCAAAATAGCACGCCTCCAATGATACCAAAGAAAATAGGTAGCAGCCATTGAAAGGCACTTATTTTGGTCTCTTGTCTAATAGACATGCTTATAGTGTGTATTATCCTTATTTATATCTTTGGATGTATGAATAAATATTGTGTATATCCCGCTTTATTCATAACTTCAATACTAATTATGCCTGTATTATTACCTTGAATACCTAGTGTGATATGTTGGTATTTATCCCCTAATCCTAATCCTATCCAATTTAGTGATATATCTCCTATTTGGTTTATTCCTGTTAATTTATCCCCTCTAAAGTTTATGCTTATCTTATCCTTAGAATATCCTGTTTTCTTTTCATCATCTACATTAAACCATAGTCGTATGTCCTTGATTCCATGAATTGAAAAAGTGTTGATTTCTAGCGTGTTACTGCCTGTTAATGTGGTATTTGCTAAGGTCCTCCAATAATTATCAACTGTAGAGTTTATGCTATTAATCCTAATTCCTGACTCTATTTCCTGATTTAATGTGCGATAATTTAGCCCAAAACTAGGCCTGTCTAAATAATCCTTGTTGTCACTTTTGTTCTTTTTCTTTATTGTTGGCTCTTGTACTATGTCCTTTTTCTTTGGTTTTTTATCCTTATCTTTTTTTGCTTCTGCATAGTCAATTAATGGGATAAATAATAAAGATAATACCAATACCATTAATAAAATACGTTTCAAGACTATTATTCTTGGTATTGAGTATTAATATAGTTTTTTAAAGAATCTGCTAGACATGCACCTATAATAATTGCAATACCTATGATGCTACCTACCATAAAGTATTCAAACATTGACATCATCCCAGAGTAACTCTTTAAGGAATTGTAGTACTTTATTCAATTTATTATTCTCCCACAATGAGAGCATGATGCCTCTATTTCATCCTCTGATATTTGTGTTATTATCATGCAGACTTTGCAAGATTTACAAATCATTCTTTAACTCCATAAATTCATTCATAAATGAATTGATGTCTAGATTCTTGTTTAAGCCTCCATGTGCGTTTAATGCTCTGCAAAATTCTTTTGGTCTGATTTTATGCTCACGTTGGCATATTTCACAATATTTACTCATTAGTTCAAGTCCTCACATTGTTTTTCATGTTCTTTATAGCACTTATCACAACATAGAGAGAATAAAATAGTTTTTCCATATTTTAGTTCTCTGTCTGTTAATACAGTTTTACAAAAACTACAAGGATTATTCATTATTTCAAGTCTCCCAATAGTTTGTCGTTAGAGTCTATCATATCCTCTATTTTTTGGGTAAGCTGACTAATCAAAGTCTCAAGGTCATTGCTTACACCATCTGAAGCATCATTCAAGTCATAGACTAAACTTAATGCTTCGTTCAATGTTGATTGTGTTTCAATCATGTTCATACAATATATCAGGATAAATCCACATATAAAGCTAGTTAACGTTCTATAATCTTAGAATCAGAGATTGATTTATATCCTCCTTATTTCCTATATCTTAGTAATGAACGCTAGACAATTAGCAAAACTTGAAGAAATAGATAAGAAAGACATCTTATCATGGACTGATAAAGATTGGTTACTTCGTGATACATACAGAGATGAACAATTATCTGAAGAGTTGAAAGGCGAATTGAAAGGAAAAACCGTTTATACGATTCTAAGAAGCGTTAGTGCTTCTGGTATGTCTCGTGTAATTGATATGTTTTATATCAAAGACGGTCAACCAATAACAATTCATTACTCAACTAACAAAGTCTTCAACAAAAGAGACGGAAAAAGAGAAGGTTACAAAGTAAGCGGATGCGGAATGGATATGGGTTTCGACCTCGTATCTAACCTAGCATCTCACTTATTTGACGATTATAAGCTCATCCGTCAAGAATGGATTTAATAACCTAGACTAAAGGAAGTCGGCTATTCGCGATAAAGAATAGACATCATTGGAAATCGGGATAAGTCCTTAATTCCCCTTAGGCTTAGGTTAATCCTTACCTTTTTATTTTATTTTCATACTTTAGATTTAATCTAAAGTTTCTACAATTCCAGGAAAAAATAAAACCAGAATTTTTCTAAGGCCACAAAACGAAACATTAATATTAGGCGATTTTTAGCGAAACACTTATATTACCGAAAGCCTTATATATCAGAAAATGATGATGATTAAAAACCTATTAGAGGTGTAGAAATTTTTTTGTGTGTGACGTTACCAGGAACATTCGTTTGCATTGGTAGAATTTAGTGTTTTTGTAACACCCCCCCCTCTCTTTTTATACTTTTTTGTTTGGGAAATGGGTTTGATTATCAGTCCATCTTGGCCCATATATGCCACATGATTATCAGGTACATCCTTTCTTAGATATGTATTGGCTCCTACTGCTGAGTTGTTCCCTATCTTTACTCCTTGATGTATTACTGCATTACTCCATATCTCACTGTTATCCCCTACCTCTACGCTGCCTAATATGCTTGCTCCTTGACCTATGATACAGTTTTTGCCTATTATACAGTTATGACTAATTTGTACACCATTGTCAATTTTAGTACCGCCGTTGACCACCGTGTCTCTTACACGACCTCTATCGATAGTACAGTGACTTCCAATGTGTACGTCGTCATGGATCTGTACTCCATGCTTGTGAGGTGTAAACTTTAATGTATTGTCTTCCTGTCTTTCAAAGTGGAATCCTTCTCCACCTAGTATAGTACCTGATTTAATGAATACGTTCTTACCTATGTATATTATATCCTTATAGTTTTTTGGAATCTCCTTGTAGAAATCCAGACAGATTCCTCCGTATTGTGGGTTACTCAATGCTCATCTATTCCTGGTCTGTGTAATACAAAGTTTCTATCATCACGTAGTATTCTTGCTAGTCTTTCATATTGTTCCTGATATGTTTCTATCTTTTCTCCTGTGGCCTTGCATACTTTGACATATATTCCCTCTGTACCCCTGCATACATCGCATTTATGTCCTTTCTTTGTCATAGTAATCTTTCCCTGTAGCGTCTGATGTCATTGATTTCCTTCTGGACTAGTTTGTCTCCATCCTTGTCAAGTTCTAGATCGTGGAGACATTCCTCCATCTCTAGTCCTACGTGACTGTACCATATAGGGTGTGTGTTAAGATGTACCATATCAAAATTCATTACTGTGTCATGTGGATTCTCTCTCCAGTTGTGTCCAGAGTCACTAATGTATTTGAATCTGCTGTCATAGTTTGGACAGTATATGTCTACATTGTCTAGCTTGTCTATGAGTTCATCATCTATTTGCGTACCCATTACAGGCTTGTGGAATGTGACAGATATGCCTTCCAAGTCTCCTATGTAATTTTCCAATAGTCTTGTCTGCATTACTATGTCAGATACTATTCTTTCATTGCCATGTTTGTTTAGTGACGGATCATAGTGTAATCCTATCCCCATTCCTAATTCTCTGATAGTTTTGATACGTTGAATGTTTGAATCCTCCAATGCGTTGTAAAATGGGGATGTCATTAATACATAATATGTACTGTGAAGTCCTTGATCATGTTCTATCTCTGCTAACTCTACTGCCTTTTTTATTGATACGTCTACGTCATGTCGCAAGAAGAACGTACATCCTGCATCCATTCCCTCCTTAACTATGTCAAGATATGATTGATATGTCCACATTATTTTAACTCATCCAAAAACATAGGGTTCTTTTGCAAAAAGATATCACATTGCATACACTCTTCTTTATCAATGTGTGCATATATTAGTCTTTTGATTGCTGCTGTACCTAATTGTTTCTTAGTCTTTGGATTTTGTAATAACATCTTGCCCATTCTACATATATCATTGTCTACTTCTACCAGGTATTTGATCCTTTTGTCTAGTTCTTTTAGATCTTCATTAGTCTTAATTGCATATTTCAAGCCTTTTGTAGTCATTGGTCTTACTACTCTGTGACATTCGTGTTTACATTTTTCTGCTCTACAGTTCTCATGAATACATTCTCTACATTTATCCTCATCATCTTTGACTTCCCATACTGTCTTAAACTCCCATTCTCCTGATATGCTGTTCTTGAGACTTTGTGTAGAGTTTGCTCCCAATAAGATAGCATCATAACTGTTTGCATCTGTAGCAAACCTGCTGTCTCGTACCATCTTGACTTTCTTACAATAGTCTTTACATAGTTTATCCTCATGTTTCTCCTCATGTTCATTCTCCATCTTGATAGCTAGCATGGCTAATTCCTCTGCTGTATGACATTTCCATGTGTATTTTTCCATGTCTGGTATTCTTGCCTTTGTGATAATGTCTTTGGCAGGTGTATTCTTTCTTTCATATTCTTTAATCTTATTCTTTAACTCGTCTATGTGAGTCTCTATGTAATTGTCATTTACTCTTACAGGTGCATCATATCCTTTTTCTACTTCTCCTTCCTTGTATTCAGGCTGGACATAAGCGTATAGTGCTGTCTTTCCAAAGGACCAATTATATTTCTTTCTTAGTCTGTTTAATATTCTTGCCACATCTTTTGTCTCAGGATCATTAATGCCTTCAATCTTTGCCATATTCTTTATCTCATGGCTGTCTATATTGTCTGCTAGGTTCTTTGCTAGTTTCTGTACCAAAGGCTTTATGTCCTTCTTGACAGAATCAGAAATTTTACTAATTTTATCTATAAGATTCTGTGCTTCTTGATTCATATATAAAAAAAAGAAAAGGGTTATAGTATATAAACTTTTATATATCTATACGCCTTTGTATCTGCGTGTTTCATTGACCTGATTGAATATCATACCAATGGTTGCAGGATGTCCAATACCTGCGTTATTACACACTCTTTGAACCCCTGCAAATATTGCAAGTTGTCTCTCTGTGAGTTCGGCTGCTTCCTGTGTAATGGCCGCGATCTGGTCTCCTGATAATGATACCTTATCAAGGTTCAATTTGTCTTGTGGTGCAGATGATGTAGTACCTGTCTGTGTAGAACCGCTAGATTCTTTACAGGCTGATTTCCCTGACTTAAAGTCGTAGCTGAAATGTGCGACTTCTTTGTCCTCGTATTGCCATTGAAGTTTTTTATCCCCTTTGTATTCAACTTCACGGCAAACTAGATTTTGTTTGCAGGAAGGGCATTTGTCTTCTGCACCCTCTTTCTTTGTAATCATTGTATAGTATTATGTTATCCCTTATTTAAACCTTTTGATTTGTGATATCTTTCTCTGAGCTTCCATCTTTCTCTCCGCTTCCTTAGGATTTCATCTCTGTTTTTCCTGTAATATCTCAAGTTCCTTGCTGTGATGTATTCCTTGCTTAGACTGTATTTTTTCATACGTTCCTTTTTGTGTGCATGATAATATTTCCTTGCCTTTTCATTGATACGTTCCCTGTTTCTATCCCTGTACTCTTGTTGCTGCTTTAGATATTGCTCACGATTCTCCTCATTGTATTTCTTTTGTCTCATAGAAAATGCCTGTTTGTTGTTTTGATAGTATTTTGCCCTGGATCGTTTCAATACTAGTGGTCTGTGCTTGTCACACCATTTCTTGTTTCCACATCCTCTCTCTCCTTTTGCATCCCATTGGACTTCACATCCTTCCCATGCACATTGTTTTTGTTTCATTTTTCCCATAATATTATAATAAAAAAATATAATATAAGTGTTACTCATCCGTAAGGATTTTTGCACCTAGATTATTTTCTGCAAGTTTCTTAAAACCGTTTAGGGCCATAAGAATCTCGTTTTTGCTTTCGTCTGTCTCTAGGAATTGGTCTATGTGTGCAGAATCTTCAGGGTTAAAAGCCCATGTGATCTCTATCTTGCTGCCTTTGGAGAACGGACACAGTTTGAACTTTACTCTTTCAACTGTCTTAAGACTTGTTGTCTTGTCTATGAAATTATTCTCTCCCATGTGGAAAGATATAATTAACTGTTATTTAAAAGTTTCGCTATCTTTAACTGTGTGTCTGCTATGATTTGTTGGTAACCTGGTTTTCCTACAAAGTATACCTTTACCTTTACCTTACCACTTGCGTTTCTTTTCAGATTATATTTTACTATAAAGTTGTCATGTGATAGTAAGTGTAATAGCCATATTGCTGCTTCTTTAGGTTCTTCAGGTTTAATCTCTGCTTCTATGATTCCTCCCTGTTCTCCTTTTATTCTAAACTCTGTCATGTATTTCTCCTTATTGTATATTGATTATTGTGTAATCCTCTTCTTCCATTCTCTTTATTTGTTACTGCTTCAAGATGATTTGGATTAACACATGCTTTATTTCTACAAATATGATCTAATACTAATCCTTTTGGTATTTCTCCTTTATATTGTGTATATGATATTCTATGTGCTTGATAAGATTTATAATTTTGTGTGACTTTTCCATATCCTCTAGCCTTTGCACCTGTCCAATTCCAACAACCTGTAGTAAATTCCACTTTATCCCAGAACCTCTTTAAGTATACGTCATCTTCCTTGCCTTTACGAATCTTTTCCACATTGCTTCGTTCTTTATAGAGGCTGCCCATTCTACCAAGTGATGATGACTTCTGCATAATAATATAAATCGTTTTGGGTTGTCGTTAATAAACCCTTCTAGTGCCTTGTGATAGTCGTTGGTGTTTCTAAAGTTCTTGTAGATAGCATCCTCTTCAAGATACCACAAGTGATGAAAGGCAAAGAACTTGCCTAGTCTCTTATGACATACAAAGCATCTATTTTTGTAGTGCTTTTTTGCCAGCCTTTGCTTTATTTCCTTTGCTATCGACATTTAACCAAAATAGATATCTTGCCCACTCGTAGTCATCTAAAAACATAGTCTTGGTATAATATAATGATCCTGTTTCTCTGTACTTTCTGACTCTCCCATACCCCAGTCTATTGCCTCATGCATAGCCTCATGGATAAGAGTGTCTATTAATCCGTATATTGTCATGTGTCCTGCTAAGTATATCTCTGTAGTTCCGTCATGTGGATGAAATTCCCCATGTACTTCACTCTCTTCTACGTTTATTTTTATTGACATTTACATCTTTCCATTTCTTTGTCGTGACACTTGGAACAACTAGGTAGACCTCGTTTATCTAAAGTAATTAACTCATTACTGCTCCAGCAGGTATGACATAAACCACTAGCCATGTTCGTTTACCTTTCCATTATATGCATCAAATGATATAGTCATGGTTCCTGGTTTGCTAGTCATAAGTTTGTTTCCTTTCTGTTCCATCCATTGATCTACATTGTTTCTTACTGCTGTAGTGAAACATCCAGAGTTTACTAGTATTTGCTCCTTTGCATCCCATGAACCTTTCTTGTCGTTAAAGAAGAACGTGTCTCGTTTTACTGCCATTGGATCATGTAAGTGACCCATCTGGTATATGTCTGCTTCACAGTTGATAGTAAGATTCTCTAATGCCTTGAGAGTAGTTCCTCCTCCTGCTCCATGATTTACAAATAATGTTTTCTTCATAAGTGACTTGCCTTTGAATTGAATGTCTAATCGTACAAATCCTTTTGATCCTAAGAATGATATGTTTCTATGTTTAGCGTATCGTTTCATGTCTCCCTCTGTTACTACTCTTGACTTGTATTCATGGTTACCCCATTGCATATACCAAATCTTTTCCATACCATAATTCTTCATGTAATAATCATGTTCTTCAAACAGTGGGCCACAGTAATCATCAAAGTCTTCCTGCTGTTCTGATAGAGTCCTGCTTGTTACTGCTTCGTCTTTGAATCGTGGATCTCCTGGCAGTATTAAATCCCATTGATCTCCTCCAAAACTTGTAAATCTGTATGGGTCATCTAGTATAGCGTTAATTCTTCGTACAAACAATTCCTCTTGAAAGTTTGCATTACCAATATGTATATCACTAAGGTTCTCCCAATGTACTATTGTGTCTACTTTGTCTAATTCTATAGTGACAGTCTTACTGTACATATAACATATTCCCCTTATTTGTTGTTAATAAACCTTGTTTATCTAGTCCGCATCTCTCACAAAACTCACATCTAGGCTTTATGAAATTGCCAAAGTGAATGAACTGTGGCTCTCTGAATCCGAACTGTTTGGACTTTGTGTCATATTTCTTTGGCCACTTGAACTCACTACCTACGTTGTCCTTCCACCATTGACTCTCTGTTATCTGTATGATTATTTCCTTAGCATCTCTTTCTGCTGGACTGTTTGAAGGACTAGTCTTATATTCCTTTATTGCATCTGCTAGCTTACCCATGAGTATTTTCCTCCGCTGTCTAGTATGCTGCCTGTTGAGCCAAGTTTGGCTATCTGTCTCTTTGCTGATTCTTCTGTAGGGAACCACTTGGATTTCTCCATAAGTTTTGATACTGCTTGGTCTTCTGTTACAGGTGTCTTGAATACGTGTTCTATCCATCCTGTCTTGTCAAATGAGTTTGCAATACTTGCGTTCTTTTGACCTGGTGTGTCCATTCCTAATGTATGTAATGATATGTTTAGCATTTTGATGGCATCCTTTGCATGAGATATTGTTGCCACTTCTTCCAAATGTAATCTTGCATAAGCCTGTGTCAATCTGACAAGATCCTCATAAGTTCTGATGTCTACTGCTAGTCCTCCCTCTTTTTGTTCTACCTTTCTAAGCGTGGACCACCATTCCAATAGTACATCATCTACCTCTTCAGGCAATGTAGGGTTTATTGTCTTTGCATATATTATAAACTTTGTAATCATATCTGTGTCCATCTCAGGTTTTATCTCTCCTCGTCTTACCTTCATTATATGTTTTGCTATTAACAGGTCTTCTCCTTTTTCTGGAGTATCTCTTACCAAGAAGATCAATCCGAATCTTGACATGATTGATTCAGGCAATGTAACGTTCTCATTGATAGACAAGTCTGGGTTCCATCTGCTTTTCTTTGGGTTTCCTGCTGCTATGATTGCTACTTTGACCTCCCATGTTATGTCGATACCTATCTTACGTAGACTGAATTTCTGTGATTCCATTATCTCGTGACAATATGTTCTGTCAGAGTCATTCATTTTTTCAATCTCATCAAGTGCTGCTATACCACCGTTGCATAGTGTTACGGATCCAGGCTTTGCTATACGAGTTCCGTCACTAAGGTTGTCTACACCTCCGAATAACCCTGCTCCACTAGCGGATTTACCTGATACATAGTCTGACTTTGGTACAATGTTCGTAACGAACTTTAGTAGTTGTGTCTTGGCTACACCTGGATCTCCTAGCAGTAATGTGTTTATGTCTCCTCTTACTGTATCTGTCTCTACTCCACCTAGACAAGTTAGCAGTAATGCCTCCTTGATGTCTATCATGTTGTAGATATGAGGTGCAAATGATGATATAAGTTTGGTCTTGTCAAGTGCCTTAAAGTATGCTATCTCCTCTTCTGTAGGTACGATAGGCTTGTCGTCTGTCTTTGCAAACTTCATTACGTCAAAGTGTCTGTGGTATGTTAGGTCCTTTTCGTTCTTCTTTCTTGATCTAAGCGTACCTCTCATGTTTAGTTTTACACCTGGATTAAGGTTATTGATGTCGTCTCCGTATAGGAATCCTGTTAGATGTACAGGGTTTGTTACGCCTTGCTCTGTTAGCAGTACCTTTCTTAGCTGGCCTTTGTCATTTTGATGTATGTACATTGGTATGTTGCATTGTTTACAGAAACATTTTGTTGGCATATTTCTCCAGTCTGGAAAGTCCTCAAGATATGTAAACTGTCTTTCATAGGTACAGTTACTACATTTGAATACTAGGAATCTTGTAAAGTGTTCAATGTCTGATGCTCCTGCCACTATTGTTTGTAACAGTATGTCACTCTTGTTCTCGTCTAATGGTCGAAGTTCTGCTAACTTCATTAGTCTTACTGGATCGTCTCCGTTCTCTATAACTTGCATATCTTTACATCAAACTCCTTAGTTATATATCTTTCTCTGTTGCACTTGCTATGTGGTTTTGAACGTGTAATGATTTTACAGCAAGGACATACTACATATTGCAATGGATAATAGACTTCGCATTTGGTGCATCTTCTATGGTTGTTATAAATTGGCCTTGATACTGTTTCTGACTTGTATCTGTTACAAATACCTATACATTGCTTAACCACGAGATAGTTATAATGTACTCTTATTTAAATGTTTAATGTTGTGTTTGTAATAGTCTAATATATGTTTTTCCATAATCTTTCCCTCTGTAATTCTTCTTAGTCTGTCTTCAAAAACAAATGCTTCAATGTTGTCCAACTATCTTATTCAACTCCTGAGCAAGATGTCCTTCTATTGTTTCTCCGAACTCTTTAATATCGGCAATATTGAGGACAATAAGTTTGATGCCTGCTCCTCGAAAGAGGATATTTCGTTCGATAGTTTTTTGTACTTTTCTATCGTGGACTGCACCGTCAAGCTCAATGATAATAATTCCGAATTGGTCAGAGATACACAAGAGGTCTGGGTTTTTCCACTTAAATCGTTCGAGCTCTTTTCTACCAACTGATTCACTAATTCTGCACAAGTTTCCATATTCTTTATCAAATCCGACATACCATTCCCTCTTGAAATCTAATCCAAACTCCTCCCTAATAAACCTTTTTAGTGCTACTAGTATTGTTGTATCATTTGCTCCTTTCTGTAGATTCTTTTGTCCGTATGCAATACCTGATAATTTCTTGGCCATTACAGTTCGTTACGAACTTATACTATTTAACCGTTTTGGTGTAACTCGTTAATTTGTGTTACGAATAAATCCCCTGCTGATAGGGTAAATGCTGTAAATGTAACTCTTGCGTGAAGTGAGTTAGCGTTTGATACGTGCCAGTTAATACCTGATTCTGTGATGACTACTCCTGCTGCTGATACTTTTGAGTCATCCCATAACATTCCATACTTTGCTGTCTGTGATGCTACTTTTCTTTGTCCTGCTGAAGCGTATGCTAGTCTAGCGTATGATCCTCCTGTGTCTTCTGTCTCAAGATCTGTATCTGATTCTGATGCTGCTGTAGTTCCTGTACCAATAGAGTTATGTGTTAGTGTTGTAGAGACTTCTCCTGTATCTCTTTTTGCTGATTCTGTTAATCCGATTAATGTCAATACATTGTCTACGTTCTCAAAGTAAGTAGGTCTTGCTGTAGTGTGTTTGTCATTTACCAAGTCGTTTGCTATCTCTAACTGTAGTTTCTCTATTTGGTCTATGATATGAGTTCCCTTTAGTTGTACCTCATTTTCTTTCCATCCTGATACAGTCCATACATCGTGTTTGGTTGCTATGTGTTCCGTACCTGGTGCATAAGATACTGATACAGGACTTGGACTGATACCTTGTGATAGGCTTATAGAATCATAAAGTTTATTGGCTAGATCGTGCATTGCTCTTTCCTGCCTTGTCTTTAAAGTTGTTAAAATCTATGTTTGTGAATCCTTGTACTTTAGCTTCAAATTCATCTGCATCCCATACAGGAACATTGAATTCTTGGAATTGATTATTATCAGATTCTACTACGAATTTGGTAAAGAATGAATCTGCTGTATCGATTCTGTCTACCTTAAACATAAGGTTTCTCCACATTGGCAATTCATAGGAAGTATTCTCTCACTTCTGTGTGATCCTGAATTACCGCATGATTCGCACTTGTAATGTTTTAAAATAATCCAGTTTGCACATTCTGTACAATATCTATTGCCATTGTCTGGATTGTGATTGCCCTCATATTCGTACTCGCTTAACTTGGCTACGTTACATCTGTCACAGAGATAGTAATCCCCTTGATTGATACCCTCCCAGTATTCCATTAGTCTGTTCCTAATGCTGAGATGTTAGAATCTGTATCATAAGAACCTGCTTGATCATTAAAAGAGTTTATATTATCTATTTGTGATGTTCCTGTTACCCATTTGCCTACAGTCTCATCTCTAGTAGGTGCATTTGCTGCACCTGCTGTTGAACGTCTTACATCATATGTAATAGCTAATGTTTCTTCTCCAGAAATTGAAGCAATATAAGATATTGTAAGTTCATCATCTGCTACTGCTCCACTTGAAGCGTGTATTCTGTCCGTACTTGTAAATGTAGCATCTGCTGCTCCATTAGTTGATCTACGATAAGCATATCCTGTAGAAGATACAGAACCGTCTCCTACT
>Ga0222718_10000737_pt1 | contig 33668 bp, 25 predicted proteins | sample C33_27DmetaG_FD_165045 | JGI IMG/M metagenome (GOLD analysis project Ga0222718, IMG submission 165045) | Estuarine water microbial communities from San Francisco Bay, California, United States - C33_27D | ecosystem: Environmental > Aquatic > Marine > Unclassified | place: USA: California...
AAAACTCTATAGAGCCTTTATTGAGTGTCTTAGTACCAGGTTGTAAAAAGAAAGGTAAATTTTCTAGCATAAGTGTAATGCGAGATAACATTTCACGTGATGTAGCGCCTTTGTTTGCTAGGACAGCAATGTTCTTTTCACTATTAAAAAGTGCATACCATAGCAGATATGCAACAGATGAAATAGATTTACCACTTTGTCGACAAGCAAGAACAATAGAAAATCTATTATCATTAAAATGTTTGAACATATTTTTTTGATATGGGTACAGATTAAAGTTGACTAAACCCTCGTCAAGAGATATAATCTTACAATAGGTCCGAGCAAAATATGCTGGATCTTGCATACATCTTTGGTATTCTAGGATTGTTTCCTGTGACCAACCTTGTGTAATACCGTCTCGTTTTACATTAGGGTTGCCAAGATATCCTTCATGACTATTAATATTATTCATCTTTTAGATGTGGTGTAATATCCACCACATTGTTTTCCTCACTTTTTCTCACATCTTGCAACATACGTTGTAAATCTGCAGTCGAACCAACAAAAACATTATTATTAGTCACACCGCCTTCTAATTGTTTTACAGCCTCTGTGTTAATATCCTTATGTTTCTTATTTAGGTCAAGTAGTTTATCGTTAACATCAGCTGTATTTTTAATTAACCCTGATAATACTTCGAATGCCCGAGGGTGTTCGCTCTCCCGTGCAACTTCAATCATATCCTCGAGTGCGCCTCGGCCTTTTTCTATCAGATCATAAAGAACCTCACGTGAGTATGTATAGTCTGTATCAGCTTCTTTTTTCTTATCAGCCACTTGAATCACCCTCTTCTGAATATAATTTAACCGTTGTAAACCCATAATCACTATCAGGTGATACATTTAATGGATTTGGTAGTACTGTTAATTTTACATTTGGTATTGATGCATTACCATGACCGTCTGAATCAGTGAGTGTATCAACATGCAAATTATTAATAACTTCTCTTATGACAGCGGATTCGTTGACACCTTGGTAGAAATTAGCTTGCATAACAAAATCTAAAGCATATATAATAGTTCTACGAGATCCTAATTCTCCATCAAAGTCATCTTGGGTAGAAAGACCTTCAAGCGTAATAGGAACATCTTCTTTGATGTCAGCATAATCAGCGAATGGTTTGATAGTAAGAGAATATTGCGGAGCAAAGAAAGGCAATATTTGTTCTACAACCTGTAAAGCATCATCTTGTGTTTTTGCGTAAATTTGTAATTGAAAGTTGATATCATATGGGACGTAGTTATATATCTTTGCTCTTTTAACTTGAGGTGTTACAGACGTAGATGCTACCCTGTTTTTATTCCCCATTTTATTTAATTGTCTGACAGAGTTATATGAAAAACCTAAAATTTCAAATGACATCCTAGGTAATTTTATAGCAACATTTGTATCTGTATCTAAGTTGGCATTATCTCGTATTCTTTCTAAGAAATCTCTTTTAGGTGCATATGAAATAGGAACCTTTACAGTACTAATCACAGCACCTGCAGCATTCTTTCGAATCACATAGATGTTATTGAAAAGAGAACCAAACATGGCTACACTTTTTCTTATTCGTTCGTTATAAAAATATGAACCAAGCATTATCTAGGATCTCCAAATGGATTTGTTTCACTGAAATCAAGGAATGACATATCTGTGGCAGTCGTATTGAAATCATCATTCTGTTCATTAGCAGATAACTTATTAACCTCTGCTATAGCAGTCACGAGTGCTTGTCCAGAGGAATCTTCTGTGATTAGATATCTACTTGTAGCAAAGTTATGGAAGGCGCCGTCATTCGCACCGACATGAACAAGGTGTACTATCTTATCGCTATCACTGTATGCTGAAATCTCGCCAGACATGATTGTACCATCTGCCAAGGTTTGTTTTACATTATCTCCAACAGACCAAGAACCTGCAGTCAAAGCAGAATCTAGTGTGAGACTATATGTGTAGGCATAGTTTTCTTCAATCTCTTGTATTGCATCAATGCCAGTGTCAAGATCCTCATCACTATATTCAAACAGTTCGCAGCGCATTTTATATGTTGGTAGATTACTAAGAGCATAGAATGGTTGTTCGTGTTCTACATGCATAATTTGAAATATTTTATTTGACAAAGGCAAATATATCAAGTCACCTTCGTTTGGGCGAATAGAACTTACTGAACTACTATTTCTCTGAAGATCACTCCATCGTTTTCTTGCCAGGATAAAGGTTGCTTGATCTCTTATTTCTACACCAAACTTGGTAAACAAATCTCCTTCACCATCAAAACCTTCAACGTTTTCAATATACATCTCTACTTTGTGTGAGGAACCAAATTTTGATGGAACGTCATCACCGAAAATACTATCTTCATTCACAATTGTTCTAGGCAAATAATAAACATCTTGCCCAAACATCTTGAGCGACTCTATGATTATATCTTCATAAAGATTCTGTTCTGATCTTACTTTTTGACTAAAATATGGATTAGTTGCCATGATTTATCCTACAAAGAAATTGGCTGGTGTCTCATAATCCATTCGGATTCTTTCTTGCAATCTTGTTATATCTTGAAGTGCATCATCAAAGAGTTGTCTACCATTTACTGTAACCCCACCCGGCATCTGCATGCCTTCAAACTTGATTAGGTTTGCTCCCCATTGGTGTTTAAACAATGCAGTTGTATATTCCTTTAACCATATATCATTCCAAACATCCGTATTGGTTGTTGGTGTTGTTTTATATGCTTCATATACAATATAATCTCCAGACTTAATATCTTTATCTGCAAAATCACCGTGTATATACAGTCTATTTTCGTGCCTTGAATATGTTACTTGTGTTTGACCATTGAGTTTCATATCCAAAAGAGACAAGTATTGATTGAGTTGTTCGTAGTATGCCATATCGCCAGCAAAGTGTTGCATATTTGCAATATCATTGAGCATCATTTGATACTTAACAGAGAACATATTGGTACTACCGCCAAAGTTACTGTTGACATTATACATTTTAGTAACATAGAGTACATCAGTTGGTACATTCACATACTCTCTTGAGACATCACTATCACCCACTTGTTGAGCAATATATGTTCTAAATGTAGCATCGGAGTGGTATTCTTGCCAATACTGTATGGCTTCATCCACACGATCTTGTTCTTGATCGTAATCAATATTGATTTCAATTACTGGATCGCCTAAACGACGTTTGCAGTAATCAATCAATGTCTGTCTTGAAGTTGGGTTAGCCATTATTTCGTCCTATATCTTTCAACTATTTATATTAGTTGAGTAGTGTCCCTGATGCATCGTATATGTTAATTCTAAACCTTAAATCTGCTTCGGCTTTGGTGTAGTGGTCTGCTAATGTGAAAATACCGTATCCAACTATTTCAACGATATCGTTCAATGCCAACGCAGGAGAAAATACAACATTTGTTCCTGATGTTGCTGTTACGTCTGTACCGACCACTAGACGCACACCATTCAAATACACGTCCACAAATCCAACATCATAGTTGGCTGCAAAAGTTGTCTGACCTGCTGTGGCTGTATAGCTATATCTGTTCTGTGTGCCGTTGACTGCTGAAAAATTATCGAGGGCAGAGTCAACATAATATTTTGGTACGGCATCAGCTGAATCTACGGGAGTTGCAAGACTGACAATCTTATTATCACCCATTGTGATAATGCCAGACATTGTACCGCCTGTAAGCATAAGAGCACCTGCAGCGGTAACATTAGTAGTATCTGTTACATCTGCATTTGCTTCTATGCCATCTAGCTTTGTGCCATCAGTAGAAACATCTCTACCATCTACTGTTTGAGAACCAGCAAATGCTATATCACCTGTTAATGTGCCCCCAGCCTTTGATAGGTATTTCGCATTAATCAGATCCGAGTCAATAAAGTTATCAATATTATTTGAGTTATCTTTATAGAACAGCCTACCATTGCGATAGTTAATGGCAAGTTCACCATAATCTATATCGCTTGTACCAGCGGCATTACCATCTACTGATGATTTTTTAAGTAATAACTTAGCCATTTCTGCTCCTTAAAAAAGGCGTGTTTAAAGTCTGAATATAAAAATATCCAGACTGTATTATATTAGAAAGTTCCGCCGTCGATTGTATCAAGAATAACAGCACCAGATGTGATTGTAAACTCATCTGAGTCGAATGAGGCAACACCTGGGTTTGAGATTGTGGCAAGTTCTGCTGCTATAGTAAGTGTATTTGAACCATCACTATATGTTAAGTCAATACCTTCACCCGCTTGAAGCAAGTTACTAGCTAAGTGATCATCAATGGTTTCTAATAGACTAACACCACCAAATTCTAGTGATCCAGAACCTGGGAGATTAAGTTTCTTATTCATCTCCCATTCGTCGGTACTACCGTTATATGTAAATGTAGCCCTAGTTCCTGAATATCCTGCGCCACCGACTGTAAGACCAGCACCATCTGCAGCCGCAGCGTTTGCTGCCGAGTCAGCAAGAACCATGTTCAAGTCATTGATAGACACTGTAGTTGAGTTTACAGTAGTTGTTGTACCTTGTACTGTAAAGTTACCACGAACAATAACCTCACCACCATCTGAGTCGATAGGATTCGGGTCAAGGAAAAGAGTACCGGTTGATGACGCAACAGTGTTATCTAGGATACGAATGTTATCAACATCAATCTGTGTGAGACCAGCAAGAACAGTAGATGATGCACCTAGGTCAATTTCTGTGGTACCGATTGTAAGTGAGTCATTTGCTAGTTTTGCGTTGGTAATACCACCATCTTTGACTCGTACAACTCCAGATCCGCTTGTTGCAGAAAGTTCAACTGTAGAGTTATCAACAGCAACTTCAATCTCATCAGCATTTGCTGTAATACCGTCACCACCAATAACATTCAGCGTTCTTGTTGCTTCTATATTACCGCCACCAGTTAAACCAGTACCAGCAACAATGCTTACACCACCGTGATTGATGTGTTCAGAAGCAACAAACCCTGAGAGGCTGTCATGAACAATTTCACCATCATTTGTAGCGATTGCGTTTGCAGATACTGTAATACCAGTACCTTCACCAATGGCAAGTGTTCGTGTGGCGGCAATTGTACCACCACCAGTTAAACCATCGCCTGCAGTAATTGTTACCCCACTGTGTGCTACGTGTTCATCAGCAACAAAACCTGATAGGTCATCGTGTACAATTTCTGCATCTACGGTTGTTACCGTAATCTCGTTTCCACTAGCTGATGTGGCAATACCTGTTCCACCGACAATACTAAAACTTGAGTCAATAAGGTTGACTGTACCAGTACCAGTTTCACCTGCAAGAGCAAGGCTTGTTGAAACAGTGGCAGTAGATGCTGCAGTTAAGCGCCCTTGCTGATCAACAGTGATTATTGGAATAGCAGTAGAGGAACCATATGATGCTGGGGTTACAGCGGTGTCATCCAAATCAATCGTGATTTCGTTATCACTTACTGTAGTTGAGATACCTGTGTCGCCAGTAAAGGTAACAGTTGATGCAGCGGAAACTTCATCTGCGCTTCCAGTATCTGCAGCAATGTTGAGGAGTGCAGCTGAACCGCCAAACTGATCATCTACATATTTTTTCGTAGCAGCATCTTGGTCTGCTGCAGGATCTACAACATTTGATATCTTTGATGTGGAAACATCAACAACACCTGTTCCATTTGGATCAAGTGTGACATTACCATTTGTATCAGTTGAACTGATTGTATTACCATTAAGATCAAGATTATCAACTTTAAGATTATCAATCTTACTTGATGCATCAGTAATAATTGCTGCAGATGCGGTAAGTGTACCAGCGGCATGCGCAAGCACACCTGTGAAATATTCACCACCGATAACAACGATTGAGGTAGCATTACCACTTCCATCATCACCCTTACCAAAGTATAGTCTATCACCGCCGTTAGCTTGGGTACCAGTACCCATTGCATAACCTAACTCCGCTGTTTTTAACGAGGATGGTGCAGTGGTGCCTGTGCCTCTTTTGATTCTAATTACGGCCATTAGAAATTGCCTCCATTTACATTAGTATTTTGATTATCCAGTTCAACTTTTGCTTCGAACTTGGATTCTGTTCCATTATATACTAACATACTGCCATCAGTGACGCCAGTTAGATCCACACCTCCTAGGCTACCTATAGTAAAGGCACCCGCAGTAACTCTTCTTACGGGTTTGCCAACTACAATTTTTTTGACCCGTGTAACATTACCAGTTTGCACTTGCACTCTGGTTTTTTCACCATGATTCAGATGAGTAGGCATCTAGATTCCTTACTTCGTTACAGAAGGAGTTACAAAGACTTTGCCTTCAAGAACTCTCTCTGTTATTGTGCTTGATGAACTATCAACATATGATAATTCTACATCATAAACCCAACGCCCAGCAGATAGTGCTGCAGTCTGTGTATTTGTAAGCGATATTGTTGCAATACCATCAGAAGGAGGTGTTGCAATTATTGCATTAAATGCTTGGGTATTATCACTATCTGAATTATAATTTCTTTTCATTTTAGCGGCTACTGAATGGTTGGTCAAATTTTTAACTGAACCATCAGTATTAGTCATGTGAAGTTCTATTGCTATATCAGAACCTTGATCAACACTTATATCCTCGTAGTCTGCCATGAATCTAAAACCTTTAACCGCTTTTAATTTGTGTTATTCCATCTATTTATAATGTATAAAATATCCACCATAGTGTTATTTATACAAAATATCCAAACCTATTCAGAACTCTTTTTCTTTGATTATCATTTTCGAGGCCATTTAATAGCACAACAGGTACATGAGGCATCCATAGTATATCATCCTTGGTGCGATATTTTTCATAGCTATTATAATCATCAATATAAACTTTATATTTCTTCATATAAGAATACCAATCTTTACCATGCTCCATAAGGTTAAATAAATCTCGATGTTCTCCCCACAAATATCTACAAACACCCCTATATTTAAGGACGTTGTAATCCATATCAACCATAAAATTATCTAAAATTATTTTCATTTTACTTGGTTTAAAGATCATAATTGATGAGTTTACTCCGGCAGTATGATGATATGCATCTTCATACCAAATGCCATCCATGAGATAATTTTTTAAAACTCCAGTATAAGGAATAGTTAGTTTATCTTCATTAAATAATTTCGTCATATAATAATCAATATTGTTTTGAATAACCACATCAAGATCTAAGAATATAGTAGGAGCATCAAAAGCATATATGTTATTAAATATAGTTAGTTTCCACCAAAAAGAATCCAATTCAAGAGAATGGTCTATATCTATAGTCTCGACATATGGATCTAGGTAGTCAGTATTATCGGTCATGCAATAAAAAATAAATGGTAAAGAACAATTTTCCTTTACCATTTTATAAAGTCTATTCACCCACGTATGATCATATTTTGTGCCATATTTGACACAGACTATATTGATCATACTGGATCTTCCAAGTCTTCGATAACCTCTTGCCAAACTGTTTCGTGTGGACCCCAAACATATGCGACAGATATTCTAAGGCAGTCTGTGCTTGCTGCATGATAACACAGATCATCAGGCTCATCATAAGAACCAAAGTATGTCATCTTTGCTTGCCAACCAGCATGGTCAGGAATACGAACACGTTCTTTCTTATCAGCATCCCAATAGTCAAACCAGCCATCACCATTTTCAGACCACGAGAGAATGAGATTATATCCAGCGGCGTTAGCATTGTTGTGCCAAGAGATAAACCCACCAGGTGGATAAACAGAAATCAATGTGTTTTTCTTAGCAGATAGTTCTGCCATCAATGTGTTATTCAGCTTCTGGCTCTGATCTCGATAGTTGATTATGGTATTCATATATTCTTTACTGCCATTCCCCAAGTGGTTGTCTGGCATTAGGTCTGAATAAGCTTGAAGTTTATCTGGAAATCCTTTGTGACCTCTGCCTTCATCAATAATCTTATGCATATATTCATCACACAAATAATCATTAGGTTTGTTTTCATTACAGTTGACACGAAGCTTTTCTTTCATCTCTCCAGAGTCGTGTCTTGTCTGAATAAACTCTCTAAACTTTTCCAACGCATCTAACACAACGATGTTGTTTAGTTTAATATCGTGAACTTCTCTCATGCTATAAATTCCTTATTCATTGAAGCAGAATGATGTATCAGAATAGGATGTTTATTAACTAGATGATGATTTCCATTTTCATCTTGTCTAAAACTTGTAAACCAGTTCCACCTGTAGTTTTCTTTAAATATACCTATACTTAGTTCCTTATACTTAGGGACTTTATTCACCAGCCACCAAAGGGTGAACTGATCCCATCGTAGCATAGTGGAAGGAGTATCTTCTGGAAACCATCTGTCTTCCTTTGGTCTATTTTTTCTACCTTTTGACCATTCATAATAGTTATCTTGTACCACAAACATATCCCACCAATCTTGCATAAAGTCCTTGACAAGAGAATTTTTCATGTTATATAGACAAACACCACCGCATAGTGTCAGATCAATCTTGTCTCCTGTGCTAGGAATAGGAGCCGCGACCTCTACAAAACTACCTTGTGCTCTCTTGTCTTTGGTCAACTCAACGAATTTCATATCATCGTCACCAATCTGATCCCAGATAGTAATGATATCTTCGTGTTGACATTCTTGGTCAGCATCAATATACATTGTCAAATCAAAAGGTGAGTTAGCCATACCATAAAGCTTAGATCGTATGTGATCTTCACAATCAAAAACTTGGATGTTGGGATCTTCGGCTCTTTGGTCTAAGAATCTTTTTTCTGTAAACAAAGCAAATTGTGCATCTGGAATATAATCCATGATTGATTCGATTAGATTGATTGCTGAATAGTAGAACGCAATCCTCTTTGACGCTATGATTACAAAGCCTTTACTTTGTTTTGATTTCATTATTATACTCTTCTTGCACTAGCATACCAAGAAAGGCTTGCATTTCATAAATGTTTTTAGCTTTTCTAATCTTAGATTTTAATTTTCTATTAGTAGAGTTCTTAATAGAATCTATCTCGAAAACCTCAAGCTTTGCATTAAACAGATGTTCAAGTTTTCTAGCTTGGTCAGACTCACTTCTTTTTCGTTTTTCAGTTTCATGTCTTTGTCTGTGCCTATCTTCTCTTTCCTTGGTATTTTTATCAATTTTCTCAATACCATTCTGAGCAATGATAAGTTCATAATCTTCTGTAAGTTTACCATCACGTGTATATTTACTTACTGTCGCTGTTGATGAACTTGTTTTACCATCCGAGTGGTTTATAATCAACTTAGCTGTAATCCTATCCTTCTGGTAATTTTCCCAGAACGGGTGTTTCCATTCTTTATCCATCACAATCTCCTAACCTTAATTATTACTATATATACCTCTCTAGGCTGTCCTTACATATAGTGTATAGGTCTCAATATTTGTATTTCCAGATTCTATCAATGTGCCTGTATAGTTACCCACATAATCTCCGGTATAATCTCCGGTATAATCTATAGTAGAATCACGAGTTGACTCTATAGCGGCACCCTCATAAGTCCCAGTATAATCTCCAGTAAAGTCTCCTATATAATCCCCAGTAAAATCACCAGTATAGTCCTCTTGATCATCACGTGAATAAGCCCCTTCATAGGTTCCAGTATAGTTACCTGTATAGTTGCCCGTATAATCAACAGTGCTATCTCTGGTGGAGTCACGAGTAAAAGCATCCCCATCAAATGCGCCACTATAGGCACCAGTATAGGTTGCAGTATAGTTACCAGTGTAGTTTCCAGTATAATCCGCAGTGCTATCTCTAGTAGAGTCACGAGTAAAATCGGCACCATCATAGTTACCTACATAGTTACCAGCATAAGCGGCATCATAGTTTCCTACATAATTTAGAGAATACTGACCGTCATAATTACCTGTAAAATCCCCAGTATAGTTGCCAGCAAATACAGTAGTACTGTCTCTAGTAAAGTTTGCTTGATAGTTACCAGTATAGTTACCAGTGAACAGCGTTGTTGAGTTACGAGTTGATACACGAGTAAAGTTTGCTTGATAGTTACCTGTATAGTTTCCAGTAAACACCGTTGTTGAGTTACGAGTTGATACACGAGTAAAGTTTGCTTGATAGTTACCAGTAAAATCGCCAGTAAAGTTATTAGTTGAATTACGAGTTGATGTTCGTGTAGATGTTCTGGTATAAGCGCCATCGTAGTTACCTAAAAAGTTACCAGCAAAGTTACCAGCAAAGTTGCCTACAAAATCTCCAGTAAAAGAAGGCCCAGGTGTGCCGCTATAGAATATTTGGCTGTTTCGTGTAGATGTTCTGGTTGATGTTCGTGTAGATGTTCTGGTTGATGTTCTGGTATATTGGCCACCATAGTTACCTAAAAAGTTACCAGCAAAGTTACCAGCAAAATCTCCAGTAAACACCGCTGTTGAATTTCGAGTAAAGTTTGCAACATAGTTACCAGTGTAGTTTCCAGTAAAATCACCAGTATAGTTTTCTGCAGCGGCACGAGTGAAGTTTGCGGCATAGTTGCCAGTGTAGTTTCCAGTAAAATCACCAGTATAGTCTTCTGCAGCGGCACGAGTGAAGTTTGCGGCATAGTTGCCTACAAAGTTACCAGTATAGTTTTCTACTGCAACCGCTGTACTATTACGAGTATATTGACCATCATAGTTGCCAGTGTAGTCTCCCTCATAGTTGCTTACATAATTGCCAATATAGTTGCCATTATAAGTTCCAATATAGTTACCAGTATAATTTCCTATAAAGTTACCACCATAAACTTCTTGATCATCACGAGTAAAAGCAGCACCATCAAAAGCGCCGTCATAAGCACCATCATAAGTTCCAACATAGTTACCAGTATAATTTCCAATAAAGTTACCACCATAAACTTCTTGATCATCACGAGTAAAATTGGCACCATCAAATACACCATCGTAATTACCAGTATAGTTTCCAGTAAAAACATCAGTTGAGTTGCGTGTAAAGTTGTCAGTTGAGTTTCGAGTAAAGTTTCCTGTGTAGGGTGTAAAAGCACCTAGGTAATTACCAATAAAGTTTGCATTATACTGCACTTGTGAATTTCGTGTAGATGTGCGACTATATGCTGTTTCTGTAGATGCCTTTTTCGTATCTGTGGCAGTACCTTTTGCTACCCAAGTCCCTGTTGCCGTAGGTACACCTTGAGTTCCAGTTCTCACCAAGTACTTGCCAATGCCGCCTGACATAATTCTATTCTGAGCAAGCTTACCGAGAGTGTAACTAATTTGACCTACGGTTGCTTCCTGTAAGCCAGTGTAACTACCACCTTCGTCTTGTGGCGTACCTTTTATCCTAACATACTTAACAGTTGTTGGGGCTGTCATAGCGGTTCGTTTCCAAATGCTATAGTTTAGAGCCGTACCATCTGTACGATTATCTGTAAATACATTTGTAAGTGCAGCGGTATAATCTCCACTCGGTGCACTTGTTGCTAGTTTGTATGTGCCTGGATAATCATTTTCGTGGATGATTTTGTTTAATCTATCCATAAGGATATTAGAATCAGAGTCTGCCATTTCTCTAATATCGCCAGAATCATCACTATCAGCAACCCTAACAAATCCAAAGGGTAAGCGAAACCCATCTGAGTCTACTAGATCAGCAGCCCCTGATTTTTGATAAAGTATTTGGTTTGTAGTTGTCGTAGTGACATTTTCATGTACACCCACTGCTTGATCAAACTGAGTATCAGTGAAAGTACCGATAGCATCACCACCAGCACCAGAGATATTTAAGCGACTTACAGAAGTGTTTGCAATGGTAGATAGTTTTAAGCCAGCACGATAGGCCAAATAGTTTTCTTCAGCCGAATCATTGAAACGGATAAGAGATGCATCACTATCTCCTAACTTGAGAGGAATGTTTGTTGCTGTACGTGCCATAGATATACCTTATGCTGTTCGAACATATAATGTATAAGTATCTATAGTAGAACTACTTGCCTGTATAGTTTCGCCAGCATAGTTTCCAGTAAAGTTGTTTGTTGAGTCTCTTGTATAGTTACCATCGTAGTTACCCAACGAATTTCGTGTATAAGCTCCCTCATAGTTGCCAATAAAATCACCTGTATAGTTACCAGTGTAGTTTCCAGTAAAATCACCTGTATAGTTACCAGTGTAGTTTCCAACAAAATCACCAACAAAATCACCAACAAAATTCCCAGTAAAATCACCTATATAGTTACCATCGTAGTTACCAACAAAATCCCCAACAAAATCCCCAACATAGTTACCAACATAGTTACCAACATAGTTACCTATAAAGTTTGCTGTACTCTGTGTAGGATTGCCTGTGCCATCGTTAACTCCTGTATAATATATTTGACTGTCTCGGGTTGAAGTACGAGTTGAAGTACGAGTTGAAGTACGTGTAAAATTAACTGTAGAATTTCTGGCATAATTTTCTACAGCAGCCAAGGTACTATTACGAGTATATGCAGCAGAAAAAACAGTGGTACTATTACGAGTATATGCAGCAGAAAAAACAGCGGTACTATTACGAGTATATGCAGCAGCAAAAACAGTGGTAGAGTTTCGTGTATAGTTACCAACATAGTTACCAACATAGTCACCGACATATTGTCCATCATAGTTGCCTATAAAGTTACCAGTGGACACTCTAGTATAATTTTGGTTTGCAGTCTCTTGTTTAGTATCTGTAGCAGTACCTTTTGACACCCATGTACCAGCAGGTAATGATTGACCAGATGCAAGAAGTTTATATGTACCAATACCAGTTAAACTGATTCTTGTCTTGGCTCTTTGCCCAAAGGTATATTGGATCTCAGCCTCATCCATAGCTTTTAGATCAAAGTCATTATGTAATTTTTGCGGAGAAACCTTGGTAGGTGCAGTGCCACTGGTTTTTATCCAAATGCTATAGTTAATTGATGTGCCGTCTGTTCTTGTATCAGTAAACACATTAGAAAGTGCTGCAGTCCAATCACCACCAGGAGAACTAGCAGCAAGTCTACGACACCCAGGATGTTCGTTAGCAAAAGTTTTTAAAAGTATTCTATCAACAATATTAGTGAATTCAGGAGAGTTTGCTGCTTTGAGTGCCACAACATCACCTGTTGCAGACCTATCAAAAATCACAGGTTTATGAAAGTTTGCTCCGCTTTCAGTAGCAGTGCCAGTTGTCTGTTTCAGTGTCACATTGGTAGTTGTAGTTGTAAGAGATCCATCGTGGCTTCCCACGGCATCATCGAAACTAGTATCACTAAATGTGCCAACTGTAGTACCAGTACCTGATGCTTTCAAACCAGCATTACTGGTACCTGATGTATCAAGAGAAAGTCTTAAACCTATTTGATAGGCTATATAATTTTCTTCGGCATGGGTTATTTTTGTTAAGTTACCGTCACCATCGGCTTTTAATAAGGCATCCACAGTATTAATCCTTTAGTTAAGAAGCGTCCCATCAGAATCATATATTCCAGGAACCTTTCTGCCCCATATAAAGTTACCAGAACCATTAGAAGCAAGTGCTCTATATTTAGTTCCATTACTATCTATACCCGCCATTTCTGCCACTGCTATAGAGTTATTTGTTACAGCAATCTCACCTGTACCACTTGTGTATGTAATCGAGTTACCGCCACTTAGTACTGATCTTGGTTTGGTTGTTTCTTGCGCTTTGAGTTCGTTGATAGCGCCTACCAAATCACTTGCAGATGTATTCAAAGATCCGCCAGTGATTGTTCCAGCAAATGTGACGTTTGCTCCAGAGAATGTTGCCGCAGTTGTTGAGCCCGATTTGATAATCAAGTTTCCGCTAGTGTTTTTAAATGAACCGAAAGTAGCAGCATCATCTTTAAGGACAACATCGCCGCCACCAGCATCGAGTGTAATATCACCAGCCGCATCAATAACAAGTGCATCAGATGTTGTAATGTGTTGGGATGTTGAATACATGGAAAACTTAATCTGTTCTCCAGATGTAACACCTTGGAAGAATATATCATCACCAGTTGGTTTTAAATAAATGTCACCTGATGTTGAAGTTTGCAGAGTTAAATTTCCGCCTGCTCTTGTAATCTCATTGGCATCAATAGTAGTGTTATCAACGACAACCGAGGCAAATGTTACAGCATCAGTGTGTCGAGCAACTTGCTCTTTATCAGTTGTAGTACCAATTTTCCAATAGTTGTTGCCTTCATCCCAGAACAGTTCAGCAGAGTCTTGAGTACCACGTCTGACACTCAATATTGCATCATAAGTTGGAGATGATGGAGTTGCGCCAGAAGATGTGCCATCCATCAACCTAATCTCATTTGAAGCATTTCTTGAAACACCAGCTGTGGTAATATTACCGTTGACTGTGATATCATCATCGAATGTTACAAGACCGTGGAATGTTGAGTTTGATATACCACCACTTGCTTCAAAGGTTACCGCTCTTGCATCACTTGATGTGCCAGAAGCAATTCTAAGTTCCCCACCTTCTGTTCTCAAAGCACCAAACTGTGTTCCACCATCATCAAGTTCTATGACACCACCATCGGCATCAAGATTAATATTACCAGCGGCATCTAGTTTTAAGGCATCAGACACTGCAATTGTTTGCAGAGTTGTACCCATTGTAAACTTTATTTGTTCATTAGAAGTAGTACCTCTAAAATATACATCATCACCAGTTGGTACAAGAAGAATATCACCACCAGCACTTAAAGTAAGATCACCACTTGATAGAGCAATCGAAGTGTCATCAATGTGCATGTTATCAACATCAATACCGCCATCTGCAGTCACAAGTCCACTTACATCGAGTGTACCAGTTGTTGCAACATTACCAGTAGTATTAGCAACCGTAAATGCACCATCCATGTCGATGCCACCATCAAGAGATGCGAGTCCAGAGACATCAAGTGTACCAGTGGTTGCTACATTACCAGAAGTGTTAGCAACAGTAAATGCACCATCAGCATCAATACCACCATCAAGTGACGCAAGACCAGAGACATTAAGAGTGCCTGTTGTTGTAACATTACCAGTAGTATTAGCAACACTAAATGCACCACCATCAGCGGTTATACCACCGTCAAGTGTGGCAAGCCCACTCACATCAAGTGTACCAGTGGTTACAACGTTGCCTGAGGTATTTGCGACAGTAAATGCTCCATCAGCATCGATACCGCCATCAAGAGATGCCAATCCAGATACGTCGAGTGTACCAGTGGTTACTACATTACCAGAAGTATTAGCAACACTAAATGCGCCACCATCAGCAGTTATACCACCATTGAGTGTAGTAAGCCCAGTTACACCAAGTGTGCCTGTTGTTACTACATTACCTGTTGAGTTGGCTACGGTAAATGCTCCATCCACATCAATACCAGCATCGAGCGATGCAAGTCCAGATGCGTTGATCACACCGAGAGTAGATGTTCCAGTTACGCCGAGAGTTGTTCCTACTGTAACCCCAGCAGTAAATGCAGCAGAATCACCCTTGATACCATCTAGGTTTGAAACGCCATGAACGTGTAAGTTTTTCCATTGTGCGCCACTTCTACCGATTGAGTAGGTAGCATCTGCATCAGGAATGAGGTTTGAAGCGATGTCTGCGTTAAAATCTACTGTATCGGCAGAGTCATCACCGAAACCGATACTGCTACCAGATCCTGCTTTGAATGTGACTTGACCCTCTACGATCAATGTACCGCCCAATGTGGTGTTGCCAGCGACATTCAGTTTGCCATCAATAACAACATTATCCATAAACTCTGCACTGTCTTGAACGATCAGTTCTCCAGCGAGGTTTGTGTTGCCATCTACAACAATATTGTTTCGAAACTCAGCACTGTCTTTAGCAATGAACTCGTTGAACTCTACATTTGAAGCTTTTAACACCGCTTGATCTAAAAGCTGATCTATAGAGTCAAGTCTATAATCAACTTCGTTGATAGCTTCGATGGCACTTGAATCTGCACCAGAAAATGTTTTTACAGAGAGTGGTCCAGAACCTTTACCGACGAAACCGCCAGTAGTTAAGGTAGAAATATCACCAACCTTATTTGTAAGGTTGTTAAACTCATCCTTGAATGCGTCTACCCTGTTAGTTAACCGTATATAAGCTTTAGCCATTTCATTGCTTCTCTATTAGTTGTTTCAGCAAGGCTTTCATTTCGCTCATTTCATTTTCTAATGCTTGCAATTTTGCGTCTTTATTTTTTCTATCACGTCTAACATTTCTGAGCCTTTCAGCTTCACTTCTATTTATATTGATTAAAGCACCGTTTTTTACATCTCTAACAAGATCATCTCTACCTTTAACTTTATTATAAGTTTTCATTATGTACCAAGAGCAATTATAGACAAGTCACGAATCTTTGGAACACGACTTTGGTCTGTAGAGTTCATAACAAGTTTTACTTGAAAGGCATTAAATTCTGGTAAGGTTGTACCTGTAGTTGCTCCAATGTTATATTCATAATCTCTATATTGATTATCATCAATAGATTTTCCTGGATCGGCATCAACAGTTGCCGCAATAAAGTTTGTTGTTGAAAGATCTGAATCATCGCCAATAGCACCAGTTCTGTAATACAGATCTACAGAAGTGTTGTTTAGAACATTGGCTCCATATAGAATCCTTAAACCTGTTGAAGGTTCCTCTAATCGGACTGTTTTAGTAATATGCTTTGCAAGAGATGACCCACTTGTTGGATGTGTTTCTGGAACAAAATTAAGTGGCACATTAAATCCTACAGTTGCAGCAGAATCTTGATTATCAATAATGTTACCGATTACCGTAAGACTAGCTCTTTGAGCATCAATGAATGGAGTGACAAAATCATTTGATATATCGGTTGACATAGTTGCACTAATAATAGTAGATTGTGTAATGGAATGCAAGTTCTCGTTTGAATCATTCATGATAACGTGTGGAACATCCAATTTAGTATCTTGGTCGTTGACCATTGCAAGATTTGATGTTACACCATAAGGTGTTTCAGTACCAGCAAAAGATTTTGATGTAGCTATATCACCTGTAAGTGAGACAGTGGAAGTATTCCTTGGATTATATATTTCAATACTAGGTTGGATTACATCATATTTAATTTGTTTAGATGCAAAGATACCGGAGCCACCAAATTCAACAGATGCTGTTGCATTCCCACCTGCATTAAATTTATATCCAGTTCCATCAACAGCTGTAATAACACGTCTACCATTTAGGTTAGCCGCTGTAATACCATTTACGGTCCCAGTTACACCAATGATATTGACCCTATCATTGATCTGAAATCCATGGTTGGGATGTTGAACTCGAATAACAGCACTCGATGCAGTACCAGTAAATGGATCATCGATAAGAGGATCTTCATCAACATTAGCATCAAAGAACTTAGCTATACCGCTGGTAGAAGCAAACTTTGCAACATATAAATTATATTTTAAATCTACATCCAAATTCGGTGCAGGTGCATTACCGGTGTTACCACTAAACATGTTTCCAGGTGCAAGGTTTTTTACAATTTTTCTTGTGGTAGAACCTAGATTAAAATCAAGAACCTTTCCGCCCCAAACCTTATATGTATTAGCCTCGGAACATGCAAGAGTAAAAGCATGCATTTTACCTGGGTGTAAATAAACAGGTTCATCAAATTGGAAGGATGTTGCCACACTTGCGTCGGTTGAAGTAGTAATAGAAGATGCGTTTCTTGTTACTTGAGATCCTGGAATAATCTGATAGGTATTAGGCGCACCTTGATCAGCATTTCTTATTGCTAAAGTAATAGGATATGTTGCGCTTTTTTCTTGGAAAAATACCTCAACCTTTGTTAAATATGCACCATGAATAGACCCTAGCGCAAAAGTTTGCGCCATAGGGTTAACATGAATATCTTGAGGTACACCTGACTTTGAACTATATGCCATTTATTTCGCCTTTATATTTTAACATTTCTTTTTGCTGTCAAGTACTTGCCGATCAATCGACATATTGGGTAACCAACAGTCATTATCATTTTTCCAAAGATATTAGATTTATATTCAGTTGGGTTTAATTCATGTGCCATTTGTTTAGCCCAGGAACCAGCAACTGGTCTTGCAAGAAGATGAAGAACTAATTTATTACCAATACCACTTCCTTGTATATATTCAGCAATTGGTTTACCCCAAACATAATAACCATTGTAAAGATCTGGATCAAGTCTTTGTGTAGCTATACCGTATTCTTGGTCAAGCCTATAAACACCTTCACTAAGATATCCAAGATTATATAAGGCAGTACATATAACAGTACCATCGCCGCCGCCACCGCCGCCACCGCCACCTGGAGCCGCGCCACCTGGTGACGGTGACGGTGAGGGACAGGCATCTCCCATGTCTACACCACAAGGTTTGTTGTGAACTAAAATACCGTTTGCATAATATGTGTTGTTACCAGTTAAACTTAGATTATACAGTTGAAGTTCTGGTTCTCTTTCTTGTGGTACCCACGATTCAATTTTTAATTTACCTTGTTCAGTTACAAGAGTTGTTCCTATATTAATATCAACCAGAGGACCGCCATTATCATTTACAACATTTGCATATGCTTGTGGATCATGTTGTTCAAATTCTTTTACATTTATAGCTCCCCACCCTTCTGTGGTCATCAGAGGATGTTCTTCAGATAAGAATGGTTTCATATCATTAATACCATTAATACCATACAGTAATCTTGAACCGATAGGAACAATTTCAATAGCAGTTACTTCGTTATTCCAAGTATGCCCTTGTTCATCTGGCATACTTTTCACCATATCACCACGTCTTACTGCAGAGATATGCTTCTTTGTTCCATCAGACATAGTTACTAGAGTATCAGAAGTGAAGCAAGACGGTTGTGCATAAGGTGGGTAAACTTTATTTTCTACATATCTTGTATCGGTGGCGACAGCAAAGTCATATTCTCTTGTTACCAAGAACTCTTCTTGTGATACTCTTAATACACCAGCAGATGTAAATATACCTTTTGTATATGATGTAGCATTTTTGGTATTATGCGTTTCAACATCAGTAATAAGTATCTCACGTCGTCCTGTGTTAATTTTAATTGTATCATTATTTGGAATAAGAATATAACCAGACAACGCACCATTAGCATCAGTAGTGTGTGTTGTTGCTCCACCTAATGTTGCCGGATAGCCAGTTGCATTTTTCCATTTCTTACCAGCTTTTCTGTAAATAGAGTCACGTGCAAGAGTAGCTTCGGGAACATATGCGCCAACACCTGTTGCTGTAGATGCATATGCACTTATGTTAACTTTGCCCATAAAAATAAAGTGTTTTGTATTTGGTCTAAGCCCAGTTGCTCTGATGGAGACAAATCTTGCTCTCATCTTTTTAATTTCACTTGTTGAAATAATTTTTTCGCCAAGAGATTCAACAACTGTTTCAGAATTTTTAAATTTCCAAGTTTTCGTTTCAGTTGTACTTCCCGCTGCAGTACTGGTTGTAGTTGAGTTACTACCTAGGACTTGACCTCTTTTATAGGTATCAGCATCATCTGGGGTAATACCTCTCCAAGAAGTATTCCAATCTTGGTATTTGCGACCATTGACAGAGATTTTATCTCCACCTTGGATAAGCTTATCTGCTTTATCTACATCATCATACCAACTATCAGACCGTGGAGACATTTGTAATGTACCTGTCATGGTCTGAATACCAACAGGATTTACGATAAAGGCTCGAGATGCTTTTGTCTGTGACTGTGTAAGAAAATGTGTATATTTCAAATAAATGTTATCACCAACTAAACGAGTGTTTGTGGATGTATCCGAATCATATACAAGAGGCACAGAGTATGATCTAAAATTAGGACGAATCTCGTGTCTAATCATATCACGTGATGATTTATAGTTAGAATCAATTGTATCAGTACCTATATCATTGAAAAAGTTATCAGCGAAGATGCCAGATTTAAACCTGTTATTACCAGCACTATCATAAACGTTTACATTATCTTGTTTCAACTCAAGCATTGTAAGCGCAGTAAGTTCCTCAAGATCATTGATTTTTTTCTCTAAATGCCCAATATCTCTCATAGTATATCGGCGGTTATCTTTATATGTAACCGTCAAGTCATCGTCTGTAATCATATATGGATTAAGTTCAACAGAGGCAATTTCCATAGTACCCTCACCGAGTGTAGGATACTTTGGTTCAAATGCTGGATCACCAAACTTAACACCAACATAACCATCTCTATGAATAAATGCCTTACCTCTTTTAGGAAGGTAGTAATCAACATCGAGAGTAATAATGTCTGTATTTTTTGGTAAAGGAAAAACAGCCGCTCCAGAAGAACTAAAGTTATCTGCACCATTTGCTTTACGAGGTCTAAAGTCTAAGACGTCATACAACGGAATGGACTCTCCATTCGCTTGTCTGTGACCTGGAATATCTTCATATGCTACTTGACCATCATATGAGTTTACTGCAAAGAAGTCTCCTGTAGAACCATGATTAAAAAACTTATATGTTACATTTATGTTACCAGCAGGCGCAGCTTTGCCACCTTTCAATATAAGCTTACCTCTTCCATAGAAGTTGTCAGTTTGACCATTATCTAAAGTGAAGTTTCTAGTAATATCTAATGATGTAGTAGCATCTATAACTGACGTAATAGAATAGATATCACATCTATCTAAAAGAACACCTCTTGAACCAAGAGAAATGCCACTCTGAGTTCTATCCTTGAGAGTCTTAGATCTTACAGTAGCTACCTTTTTCTTTTGATAATAGTATATTACAACACTTGCACTTGCTGTAACACCCTCTAAAACAGTAGTTGAAGTACCAGCAGTTTTTACTGTAAAGTTTTCAAATACTCCTGTGCTGCTATTGGCAACAATCCAGCTAGTAGCATTGACAAGATCAAAGGAACTGCTAGTTCTAGTAACTGTAACTTCTCCATCACCATCAGCGGTCAACGTGGCTGATGAGTATTGAGCTATAACCGAGATGTCGCTGATTTGTTCTGGTCTATTTTTAGGCAATGCAAAAAGTAAGTTGTTATTTTGCACATCTTTCAGTTGAGCAATGCCTGTAGGTTCTAATGTCACATCAAAATATTGTGTAGTGCTATCGCCAAGTGATCTTACAAGAGATATATTTTTACCAGAGTTCATTTTGACTTCGAACAAATAAACTCTATATCCACTCCCTGCTTTTTCTACTGCCCTTACTCTTGCAGTACCAATAGTAGATCCGCCATATGTAATAGCACTTCTAAGCTGAACAATTTCAAAGTTAGTAATATCAAATAGAGTATCTAGTTTACCTGTAGAACAGTTAAAGTAGTTACCATATTGAGCAACTGAGGATGTATTTTGCACATTTCCTGTTGTTCTTGGTTTTGAATAGAATGGTGAAACAGCTCCACGAAGATAATACCGATGCCCCTCTACATATGCTTTACCTGGATTAAAAGTAATATCTAGATTTGTATTGTCTGAGTCATTAGTGGCAAAATCAAGAAGAAAGTTACCGATTGTATAGTTACCAGATTCTTCATGAGTTCTTCGAGCCATCTCCTCACCAATATCTGAATATTTCTTATCAAGTGATGTTGTGTGTGATAAAATTCCTTCAGAAATACCAGCTATTGGGATAAATCGTTCGTCGCTATCTATTAAACTATTCAAAGTGAGTTCTAATTTAACTTGATATCGGTCAGCGCCTGGCGCAGCTAAGTTTAAGTTTGGACCAGAGTTATCAAAAAGATTTTGATCATCAGCTGATGTAATGATTTTTTCTGATACTTTAAAACCAACCATTTCAGTTGGTGTAGCATCATATTTACCAACAACAATATCTTCAGCAGATTTATATATGGCATGGCCATCAAGATAGAATCTACCTTCACCCTGCGCCACAACACATGACTTACCGAGTGCGGGATTTAATAAAGTGTTTGTAGTTTGAATATCAAGAACAGTTCCAGAAGTAGAGCCTGTAAGAGATCTACCTGGTGTAAGGTTTACTGATGCTGTTGTATCGGTTGGAATTTCTCCATTTGCATCAAGAATTTGTACAAATAATGTTGCGGGATCTGATCCTGTTGCTGTAACAACTTTTAAAACTTTTACAATAATACCTGATGTACTCTCAACAAAATTCTCATTTTCAATGCTGGTAGGAGTTGCAGGTAAACCGTTTGTTGAAGTATCAAGTTTTACAAATTTTACATCTTTTCGTACATCTATATCACCGCCAGATATAGAAGCGCCGGCACGATAAATCCCACCTTGCATCGCATCTTGATCACGATTGATAATGGTCTGTAATTGGTTTAGTTCTCGGTTCTGTAGACCACGCCCAGAGTTAAAAAGGATCTGATAATAGTTGTCACTATCTCTGTAGTCATCCTTATATTGTGTAAGGAATAAATTTTTGATTACTTCGGTTGCCATGGTTAGTCCTTATATTTCTATGATGACCTTAATGTCTTCAGTTTGGTCTGCAGTTCTCAATACAGAAGCTCTGCTTTCTACATATAGCAAATCACCACTAAATGGCATTGCTTTTGGATCCAAATGGAAATTAGCAGTGTTCAATAATGTTCCTGTGTTGTTATCAGAATCTGCAACACCTTCACCTTGAGAGAATGGAATAAACCCAGTTGCTTCTGTTTGGTGATAGTATAACTCATCTGAATCCTTTCTATCTATAATGGCTTTAGCAGCAGATGATGCGCCTGTCAGTGTGCTACCAATGGTAAAAGATAGACCAGTTCCAGTTGACATTTTCAGTCGGTTTAAAGAGTTGCCCGAGGTAGCAGTAAATGCAACGTCTGCAGAGTCAAGTGGGTTTTTAACAATACCGATTTGTCTAAAACTAGTACCGATAGGAAACTCTGACGAGTCTCCAGTAGTTTCTGCGCCAGATGGTTTTGCATTGAACATAATAGCACGTGACCGTAGATCATTTCTAGGGTCTTTACCAAACCCACCTCTCGGTGATAATCTCACTCTTGCTGTGGCAGAAGTTGTGGGTCCACCACCTGATAATACTGCTTCTGCGTAATCATAACCAGATCCAAGAACAAGAGTTCCAGCACTCTCATCCATTTCAATCTTAGTCACAGCACCACCAGATACTGTGGCGATTGCTCTTGCTCCAGTACCGTTACCTTTAATCGTTACTGAGGGGGCTGATGTATAACCAGCGCCACCTGTTAGAACTTGAACTCCAGACAATGAGTTGTTAATGGCTGCATTTTGAATACCTTTTTGCTCTACCAACTGTGACAAAGATGTGACATTACCAGATCCGTCAGAATCAAGTTTGCCTTGCAGTAGAACAGGGTGAAAGTTAGCGGCAAGAAAAGAAGACAAGTTTGGTGTGGTCATAGTGTATAAGAATTTCCAAGCATATCCATCAGCATAAGTCTTTGTAACAACATCAACACCTGTTGGTTTTATAGTAGAAGCAACGGCATTACCAAGAGCATTTCTCCCTTGTTTGACGCAGAGATAAACAGCATTGGTATCTGTCATTACATAGTAAGGTGTTGTTGTATGACCACCTAGATTGTCATTATATGCAGAGTATGTGGTACCTGAAATCCAGTTGTTTCTTGGCACAACAAAGCTAAAATCTGCAACTCTTTTCATGGCTTGTAAGCCAAGTCTAAAGTTTCGAATCTCTCTTTCAGTTTGCTCTGGTGTTGGTGCAAGATCTGAGTCATTCCATTCGTCTGACTTGCCTATACCAATATAATATTTTGCACCAGCGGAGTCTGTAATATCATCGAAGATATACTGGATTGCTGCTTTTTTCAAGTCTTGTGTGATAATTGCTGACATGTTTTTCGCCCTAAGTTATGCTATGATTACTCGACTGCCTAGTCCACCAGAGGAGTCTAGACCAACCAAGTACCAGCCAACAGTAGCACTGCCAGCAGTTGTTGTGTTATATACGGCATCGATTGCCGCCTTACCTTGTACTGTAAATGTAGTGCCTTGAGCAAATGTTGCAGGTGTAATTGTTACCGCACCGCTGTTGATGTTTACAAATCTCATGATCTGCCCACCAACACCATTTGCAAGAGTATTAGTACCTGCTCCAGAATTATTTAAAAGTGCTACAGGTGCTGTGAGTGATATATCAGCGGCACCACTTGCCGTATAATCTGAGTCTTCAAATCTAAATGCTTTTGTTTTTACAGTACCAGTTCCCTTTGCCTCTAAAACCATATTGATATTTGTATCAGTGCCAGATGCTACAATACTAATATCATTCCCTGTGGTATTACTGTTGATTGTAGGAAAGTTTACTGCAGAAGCAACTGTGGGTAGACCTAAAATAGGGTTACCACCAGAATCTTGTATCTGAGAACCGATATGAGGATTTCTCAGAATAGGTGATACATACCTTTTAGTGCCTGTGATAATAGATGTTGAGGTATTTGTTACAAGAGTATCACTATCTGTAAGTGTAGGAATATTGAGATTAATATTCTTGGTCATACCAGAAGAAGTTGGTGGTACAAGTTCATAAAAGTTGTTTGCGCCAACCGAGTCATAAATATCTGTATGTACTAATATTGGAGACACTAACTTTTTATTTGTGAGAGTTTGGTGTGCAGTTGTAAGGATCATTGTACCAGTAGAGTCTGGCATTGTGATGACGTTATCTTGTGTAGGCTGTGTTACAGTTAGCCGAGTTTCATGATCATTAACTGAACTTCCTTCAAAGACAAGATTATTCGGCTCAAGAAAAACACTTGAGTTAGTAGAGTCTCCACCCAGAATATTATAGAGTTCAACAAAGTTGGCGTTAATTTTAGTTGTGGCACCACGAAGCGTATCGCCCGTGCCGTCATTAGCAACTGTGCCACTCTGTAATACTTGTCTTGCCATTTTCTATGTCCTGTTGATTATCTTTATTTATACGAAAAACTCAATAGTTTTATACAGCCGAGTCTTTAAATTTCTCTTGGTCAAGGGTTTCTAGTGTGTTATCGAGACTGATAGATGATTTCAGTGACGTTCCATCACTATCCATATCCATTGTTGGTGAAGTCATTCTAACCATATCTACCATAGATGGATACTGTTCTGCGTTGAACTGCAGCGAACCAAATCCAGTTGAGTCTTGTGTAAGTAATGTATGTGCTTGTATTGTCATTCTATCTAGGCTCAAGCGTCTTGTTACTTCATCGGTAGTAACAATAGCAGATGGTTCTGTAAGTGCTGCAGGTGCCATAGAACCAATATCTAGGTATATGATTGGCGCTGGAACATCTGGAATAAAGATAGGCATATTATCAAACGATATGTCAGCATTGACTGATGTAATCTGAATCTCTGATGCATAGTACATTCCAGCAGGGTGGGCAAAGAGTTCATATAACTCTTCCCAAGTGCTTTGCTGAATACCAATTTTAAATAACAAACCCCAGTGCTGATACACTTTATCATTCTGGATCTTTCTATCTGTATCAGGTCCAATGATAGAGTTATTTGCGCCATCATTTAGATTGAAGATAAGATCCTTGCCATAAATGACTTGTGGATCTTCTTTAAAGAATGAACGGAAAAACCTTTCAAAAGAATACTTGGTACCCTTTGTTCTGTAGTAGTTGTTTGCAAGTTCCGCACCTGTCCGTTGATCGAGAATACCTTCTAGGTAGTTACCGCCCAAGAGAAGTTCATCTTCAAGTAGTGTAAGATTATCTTTTGCTGTCTGAGATATATCTCTGCTTGATGGAAGATCCTTAATCTTAAAACCAAAGTTGCCATCCGAATCCAAGTGTTCGTAATAGGCATCAAGAAGTTTTATGAGTTTCGGAAACTCTTCTTGAAAATATTCTGGTAGTGCCTTGTCAATTTGGTTATTACCAAACTCAAGTTCTCGTCTACCAATATCTCTTCTTGTCTTATCTATGCCCATTAGTTCGTTGCATCCACAATGACAGGTTTAATGGTAGATGCAGTTGCATCGAAGTTTACAATTTCATTAAATGTTGGTGTTATAGCACTCTGGTTAGCAGGTGTGGCCGATAATTTTATAAACCCAGCACCGCCTGATAAACCTGTTGGTTTAAATGAAACAATATCTAGTTTACCAGTGAGTGGATCAAATGATCCAATATTATTTGTTTTTACTTGACCCGTGCCAACCTCAACCACTCTCAATGTATTGTTAGCGGGAACAACTTTTCCATTAGTTAGTGTTCTTGCTGTTCTATTTTCTATTCGACATGTTGTTCCACCTTGAACAAAGTTATTACTAGTAACAACAGGGTCAATAGAATCTCTTGGATCAAGAATTGGAGTTGGATATTGCAAATTAAAACTATTGATAGCATTTACAACAGGTGCTATACGCAACTGTATTTTTACTTCGGCTCTGCTTGAAAGAATAGCTGGAGATAACTCATCAACTAAACTGAGAACATTTGATCTTCTAAATGATTTACCAAACTTGCCTATATTATCTTCAAAGTATTTTTCTACAACACTTTTTACTGAAACACCAAGTGCGTTAATAGAGAGCGGAGTTAGCCTTGGGTTGACTTGGAAGTGGACATTGATTTCAAGAAAAATATCTGCTGGGTCAACAAACTCTGCTTTGAAAGATAGCACAGCAAGTTGATCAACAAGGTTTAAGATTGCTTGTTTTGTATTAACAATCTGTTCATCAGATACATCATCTTCAAACTTAATAGATGTGAAGACGGTACCAAATTTAGGTTTTGGGTTATCTTGTCCACCCCATGTAATAATATCATCAATCAAAGATGAGAAGTTACGAAGAATGATTGATCTATAATCATCTGCAGTAACCATTCTGTTTTGTGTAGCATATTGGAATGGCGCATTTCTACGGATAGATTCTGTGGTTTCTTTAAAATCTCCACCAGCGGCAACCGCTGTAGTAGTTGCGTCAATATCATAGTTAACACCATCAATAGTTAGTTGGTCAACTGCAGTTAGTCCATTTGCAGTATTTGCAGTTGGCCCAACTGTGCTGATATAATCCACAACAATCTTACCACCTGATGGCGGTGATTGCCCAAGAATATCATTTGCACCAAAGGTAAGTTGATAAAATTCATTTGGTGCTTCTTTAAGGATATAGATGGTAGAGTTTTCACTTACTGATGTTGTATTAATAATATTTGTATAGGCAGTAAATGCGGATGCTGTTGTTGTTTCATAGACATTAACACTTACTGTATCCATGTCCATATTTTTATCTGGTATGGCATAAACATCTGCTTCATCAAATTCGCCCACAAGAAATGTTTTGGTTTTTCTAACACCTTCAAATACGGGGATAGCTTCAGAATCACCTTCTGTTTTAAAAATGTAAATACCACCAACATCTTCAGCCGTATAGACTTCGGTTGTTTGAAATGTGTAAGTAATCTCGTTTACAACTGCAGTAAACCGAGTAAATTTTGGTAGGTCTATACTAGAAGGTCTGTTAGCCACACTTGATAAATTAACACTAATTCGTAATAGTGCACGTGCAGCTGTTCTACTGTCAGGTACATACCCAATGCCTGTTGCCAAAGAGACCAATGATGATCTTAACTGTGCAGTATTTAAAAACGATTCATTAATAGAGAAGTTAGCAATCAAACCATTCAAGTGTGTGTTATATGCCAACACATCAAGAATATTTGAAAGTCCAGATGCTTCAAAATCATAGTCTTGAAACTCTGTTTTATTTTTTAGTTTATTTTTTAGACTTGCCTTAATATTTTCAAAGTCTAATGCCGATGATGTGATTGCTGTTGCCATTATCTTAGCCTTGCCAGTGTTGTTGTTAATGTAACCATTTCATTAGTATTTATGACCTTAAACGTAACTGATATACCTAACTGATTTCTTTCTGGTGTTGATTTAGCCACAACATCAACCACTTCTGCCCTTGGCTCATATGATTGAATAGCAAATTTAATTCTGCTTATGGCATCAGATTCTGTAAATTCATCAGCTAGATCAAATAACAAATCTCTAATGTTTCCACCAAATCTAGGTCTAAAAGGTTTTTCATTATAGTTAGTAAGTATTAGATTTTTTACGGCTTGTTTAACAGCAGCAGATTCATTTTTCTTATAAATCTCGCCACTAGGTTTTGCTGCAAGTGTCAAATCAATATCAACATATGGCCTTTTGCGTGTGCCAAATATTTTAGAAACACCGAGTGATCCATCTTCTGCTGATAGTTTAGTTGCCATATCTAAAATCCTTTTCTGTAGTTATTTATAAGGTTTTATGTACCTTTCATAGCATTAATAAACCATTGATCAGATTTCCATGTAACAACAGAACTTCTATTATATTTTCCACCGCCAAGACTTGCACCAAGTGTGTCAAGGTGCATTGTATACGCACCCATATATCCACTAGACATACCACCAGCCAAAATGCCTTCGCTCCTACACGCTCTTACAAACTTATCAAGGATATTTCTATCGGATCTATTATCTTTATTAAGTCGTCTATTCCCAACTTTACAAATCAAATCAGCAGCATCTAGTGTATCATGTCTTGTAGAACCAGTTCTTAAACCTCTAGATCCTGGTTGTCCACCAGAAGTAATCACTACAACATCAACACCTGCCTTCCTTGCAGCGGCTGCTAATACTTGCTCAAGTTTCTTCGAGACATATAGATCTCGTTTTTTACCTGCAAGTTGATATTCAATTCTACCACCTTGTGCCGTTTCTCCAGCCTTGGGTGCTTGTCCATCCCTTGGCGTAACTCCAGATTCATCTACTTCAACAAGATCGTTTTTCGAAATAAGAGTATTATTATATGTTGTTGCTACTTCAAATGATGGCTGCGCAGTTGCTCCACCACCAATAATATTAAAGTCCTCATCAATCTCTGGCATGACTACAGTAATCTGTGCGTGAACACCATCCTTATCCGGATCAATTTTATCATAATCAAGTTGAATTTTATCAAAACCAAATAAATTATCAGCAAGTTCTTCCGCAAACTCGAATGTATTCTCGAGGTTAATATTACCATCATCATCATATAATTCATATACAATAGCACGACCTGTTTGTCTCAAGTTTGGAATAGAATCAGGTGCCATAGGAGGTGCACCGACAAGTGGTTTATAAACACCCTCTGCTACAATAATCCTAAAGTCCTCAAACAAATCTTCATTTAACTTACAATATTTAATCACCTCAGCTTGAAGAACAAGTTGTCTCATTAAAGCAGCACGTTCATCAAACGTTGCAAGGTGGCCTAGATTTGTAGCACCTCCTGCACCAGAAAGAAATGTTGATATAGAAATGCCTTCTGCTACTAATGTCTTTGCATTAATAGCTTTAACACCTAAACCTCTTGGATCAATTAATTTTGGATTGTATTTTGGATCTGGATTAAATTTTGTATATGTGCGAGTGCCTTGTATAAAGTTAGGCGAAGAAGTCGATCTTCTGCCTGTAGAACCTGTCCCAGAAGATGTTCTGTTAATTCCTGGGGGTGATGGATTATTGTGTTGAGAACTAATAGACCCATCTTTCAGCAATGCTTGAATAAACTTGGCATTCGCTGCGTTGTTTGGATCTTTCATTTTGGCTCTTGCTTCTGCAGCAGATTGTTTTCTGTTTGCAATGCCATCAAACTCACTTGCTCTATCAATACCATTTTTAAGTTGATCACCTGGATCTACAAGAACCTTTTTAACACCTCTGCTAGAGTTCTTGAGTGCCACACCTATTAGGCTGGCATTTGGTTGGAACGTTGCTGTATTGTCAAGAGCGGTATTTGTCGTAGTATATCCACCTGGAGATGTTGCACCTTCTGTTGCCGTAGCCGCTCTGTTTGCATCAATCGCTTCTTTTGCAGTACCGTTTAGATCACCGTGGAAGGTAGTTGCTGTCATAGTATCAGCGTGAACAGATTTACCTGTAAACATGTTATAGTTGTACATAATCATATTCTCGCCACCGATTGTACCACCAGCACCAACTACTGACATATCTCCAGCCATCAAAGACATGCGTGGACTTGATCCAACAATCTCTGCTTGAGAGGATGTTTTGTGCACACCCTTTGCTGAAGTAGTCATAGAACCCTCAACAGAGATTACATTATTACCTTTAATGGATGCAAGAGATGCACCAAGTATCGTGGAAATGTTTTGACCAAGTACAGTCTGTTTATTGAAACCTTTTACCGTAACGGCTTTCTGTTTTGATGTTTCATTGATGTTACCCTCAACCGTGGTAGTCTGATTGCCACCAACATTGACGGTGTAATCTCCCTTCACATCAAGATCAAGATCGCCTGATACATTCATTGCCAAATTTTTTGCAATGAGAGCAAAGTCACCTTCACATACAATAGCACCATTAGCGTCTATGGATATTACACCATTATTCTTGGAACGAATTATTACAGATCCATCAGCTGTCATCTGAATACCAGCACCTGATGTGTGTTTAATTACAACCCTTTCACCACCTGGTGTATCATCATAAACTGTAGTGTGACCACCTTTTGTCTGTTTAACTTGTACATCACCATATTGTGGAGATACTTCTGGCTTTTTTGCTTTCGCAATAGTAATCTTAGCATCAGGTGATGATGTTCCCATACCAGGATGCCCACCTCCAGTTTTAACCTCTGTGGGAGTAGCGCCTGCAGCTTCTTTGTTTATACTTGAAAATCCATGATAAAGAGTGTGTGGAAATTCTCCACGTGGATCTGTAGCTTCTGATCCTCTTTTGGTTACCTGATCTGGTACTCTACTAGTGCCTTCGGGCAACACATCCCATGTATCAGCCATTAATCTTCTCCCTCAAGTTTTGATTCAATTTTAGCCTTGAGTTCTTCTGTTGTAAAAAATTTACCATTAGATATTACTTCACCCATTCCAATAACATCTTTATCTATATGTGCTCTAATAGCTTCAACACTCACACCAGGACCTGATCTAGAAACAGTTGTTCTATCAGCACTCAATTCGTTTATGCCATAAACTTGTCCGATAGGCAATACATCAGTAAAGGCTCTTGCTATTATTCTCATTCTTCTAAATTGTTGTTTTGTTACAGATGCTGCTGATAAAGTACCTCTCTGAAATGCTTCTTTAGGTGCAGGTGTATCATAGCCTGCCACAATGCCTACAAAAACTGCATTATTATTATACCCGCCACCTATAAGTGGCAAATCATCAAGAAACCTAGCAAGTTCCATATGGCCATTCTTCTGAATTAATATGTGAAATGGTATACCATTAGTTTTACCATTTGATTTATAATGTTGATGAACATCGTGAGCAGTCATATTCTGGTCAGCATAAGTACCTGTCCAATCAAAAACCAATGTAGTAAATGCTCTCTCAGCAGATTTAAAGTGTGCAATCACTTCTTTATGATCGTAAAGTTTCACACTTTCTTGCTCATCGAAATCATCAGTTGAAGTGGTCAAGAACTGATCTTGTGCAGCCCTTCTTTTTTCTAGCTCTGCTTGCACTGCCGCAGTTTCTTCAGCCGTTGCGTCACTAGGTAATGATGCTGAACCATCATCATTAAATGTTGCTCTTGCTAGAGGATCTGTTTGTGGTGTAGTTATTGGGGCAGTTTCTGTGACAACTTGACCCGTAGGTGTTTCTGTAGTAACAGTGTTAGGTACAACAGCGCCAGAGCCTTTTAAATCTGATGTCTTAGAAACCTTTGAAACCACAGGAGCTTTTTCAACTTTTACACCTGTAGCAGTTGTTGTTGTTTTAATATTACCTGCCGGAGTTGCTTTGGTTGTTTCTGTAGCCTTTATACCTCCTTTAGATCCTGTTGTTGCCTTACCACCTTTAAATGTTACTGTACCAACAGTTGGTTCTGGCAGTGGGTTATCTTTTTTCAAGAATGAGCCAGCTGTTGGCAATGTATCTGGAAATGTAGTTTCTACATTATCAACAACACCTTGAAGAGATTCTACCTCTTTACCTAAAGCACCTGTAAAGGAACCTTCTGTTTGGCTAATGATACTTTGTAAATCATCTATAGAACCAAATTTTGCACTTATACCAGATGCTTCCAATTTCTCTTTAAGGTTATCAGATATTCCTAAATTTTTAATAGCAAGTGCTCTACATGCTATAGCATCACCCGCAGAAAATGCGTCTGTAAGTGCTCCGAGTTTTGATTGATCAAAAGATGGTATTGCACCAAATACCGTATTGGATATTACAGATGCTGTTGATTCCAGCACACCCATCAGTAGCCCACCTCCTGCAAGACCACCAAGGGCATTTTCAAACCCTGCAGTTGCTGCCTTTGTTGCAGCACCCAAGGCATCTAAAGCCGCACCGCCTTGAAAATCTTGCATCATTGAAAGTGGATCAAAAGAACCCACGCCAAGGATATCAGTTGGTACTAGATCTCCCATAACGTCTGATAAATCTTCTAAAGGAAGATCTGGAATGGCAGTTTGTAGTGCTGTGGTAATGCCCTCTAGATTAGCTGTTGTCACAATATCAAAGTTCATTTCAGCAACATTTTCTACAGTAGCTTGTACGTCAGGAAACATAGCTTCAATATCAATAGCAGTATCTCCTGACGTTGCAGCGGTAAACATCTTTTCAGCATTTGCTAGATCTGTATCTGATATACCTTCTTTCATAGCAGGTAGTTTATCTGCAATGTCTTGAGATACTGCAGCAAGTTGTGGCTCAAGGATCTTTGCTTTATCAGCTAGATCGGCTGCGATAGGGCCAACCATCTGCATACCACCTTTTACTTCCCCAGCCAAACCTTTGAGTTTAGATTCGAGTTCGGCTGGAGAGAATGCTCCAGTTGGTAGTTTTGCTAGTAAATCTGGTGCAGAGAATTGTGCCGTAAGTGATTCTTGTAAACCATCAACATTTTTAAAAATGCTTTCAGAGGATGCTTGAAGCTTGCTTTTCATGTCTTCAGCGGCACCTAGTAGATCTGGTGTTTGAAAATCTGCTGCTAGACTAGCAAATTTGTTATTAATTGCGTTAAAATCAATTGACATTAAATTGGCCCTGCTTTGGCTTTTCTGGTAAAGTTATCATGGACGCTTTTAGCATAACCTATTCTTTCACTTTCTCCCAATTTGGCGAAACCACCATTTCGTGTTTCTTTTGGAAAGCCACTTCGTGCAGAAGTATCTTTTGGATTCTCATAATAGTGATGGACATACACAGTTGCTGGTCCAAGAGTTTTGTAGTTGTTTAATCTTGATAGATTATATTCGCCAACGGTTTGCCATTCGTGTACAACCCACTGAACTTGTATCTCTAAAGTATAAGGTGATCCACCCTTGTCTTTAGCAAATTTAAAAAGGGCATCTTGTCTTGCAGAAGGTCCATACCACTGAGCAATACCAATAGATTTATCTTCTTTTCTTTTCAATCCTATATCGCCTTCTACTGAAGGACGAATATCAAACTTACCATTAACAGTGCCACCTGATTCTTTAAGAAAGTTTCCTATCAGTGCTGCAATAGCAATAGGAGTAAATATTCCTGTTTTTGAAAAATATTGATAAGCATATTGTACATTACCACCATACTCTACATCAGGATCTACAACAAAGCTTTCTGGTGGACCCGCTAATGCAGC